>BNJS01000548.1_pt1:222500-321015 | contig 321015 bp, 371 predicted proteins | sample 8540461 | NCBI WGS metagenome assembly BNJS01 (sample SAMD00202454, study PRJDB9452) | human saliva metagenome | isolation source: human saliva | place: Japan
TTTAAATTTAGAGCCATTAGCTCAGTTGGTAGAGCATTTGACTTTTAATCAAAGGGTCGAAGGTTCGAGTCCTTCATGGCTCACCATTCTTTTGCGGGTGTGGCGGAATTGGCAGACGCACTAGACTTAGGATCTAGCGCCTCACGGCGTGGGGGTTCGACTCCCTTCACCCGCACCATTTCTGAATATTCGCGAAAGTAGTTCAGGGGTAGAACATCACCTTGCCAAGGTGAGGGTCGCGGGTTCAAATCCCGTCTTTCGCTCCAATAGTTAATATAGTGCCGGGGTGGCGGAACTGGCAGACGCACAGGACTTAAAATCCTGCGGTAGCAATACCGTACCGGTTCGATTCCGGTCCTCGGCACCATTATATTAGCGCCCATAGCTCAATTGGATAGAGCGTTTGACTACGGATCAAAAGGTTAGGGGTTCGACTCCTCTTGGGCGCGCCATTTAAAATCCACGGGAAGTAGCTCAGCTTGGTAGAGCACTTGGTTTGGGACCAAGGGGTCGCAGGTTCGAATCCTGTCTTCCCGACCATTGTAAATATTAGCATTATTAAAAAGGGGCCTTAGCTCAGCTGGGAGAGCGCCTGCTTTGCACGCAGGAGGTCAGCGGTTCGATCCCGCTAGGCTCCACCATTTTAAATAATGAATTTAGCCTTTTATTGGCGGCGTAGCTCAGCTGGCTAGAGCGTACGGTTCATACCCGTAAGGTCGGGGGTTCGATCCCTCTGCCGCCACCAATAATAGTTAGTGAATTCTCTAGGAACACGGACTCTTAGCTCAGTTGGTTAGAGCTATCGGCTCATAACCGATCGGTCGCAGGTTCGAGTCCCTGCAGAGTCCACCATTTATCAAGGAGGAATACCCAAGTCCGGCTGAAGGGATCGGTCTTGAAAACCGACAGGAGTGTAAAAAGCTCGCAGGGGTTCGAATCCCCTTTCCTCCTCCATTTTTATTATCGCGGGATGGAGCAGTCTGGCAGCTCGTTGGGCTCATAACCCAAAGGTCGATGGTTCAAATCCATCTCCCGCAATTTTTAATAATTAGGTCCCGTGGTGTAGCGGTTATCACGCCTGCCTGTCACGCAGGAGATCGCGGGTTCGATTCCCGTCGGGACCGCCATTTTTTTATGTAAAAATTAATACTTGCCTCGATAGCTCAGTTGGTAGAGCAATGGATTGAAGCTCCATGTGTCGGCAGTTCGACTCTGTCTCGAGGCACCATGTTGCCGGCCTAGCTCAGTTGGTAGAGCAACTGACTTGTAATCAGTAGGTCGGGGGTTCAAGTCCTCTGGCCGGCATTTTTTTATATTTTTGGGAAGATAGCGAAGAGGCTAAACGCGGCGGACTGTAAATCCGCTCCTTAGGGTTCAGTGGTTCGAATCCACTTCTTCCCACCATTTAGGGACGTAGTTTAACGGTAGAACAAAGGTCTCCAAAACCTTTGGTGTGGGTTCGATTCCTGCCGTCCCTGTTCAAAGTGTAATCATTTATGATTATACTTTTTTTATTTAAAAATAGTAATTTTAAATATATATTCTTAGGAAATATTCTTTGAAATTACTAAAATATAAGTGGGTTATTTGAGTATATTTTCTTTTGGGAAATATTTTTGACAAAATATATTAATTATGTTATTGTATAAGTGTAGAAGAGCGTAATAGGAGGTAAAATATGAGTGAAAGTGTAAAACCATTTAGTAAACTGTATGATTTAACACAAAGAGCAGAAAAAAGTTGGTATTTCTGATGATGATGTTCTTAGAGAAATCTTAGTAGAAAAGATTGTACCTAATAAATATCAACCTAGAAGAGAATTTACAGAAGAGAAGATTAAAAGAATTGGCAGAGTCTATTAAACAAAATGGATTACTCCAATCTATTACAGTACGTGATATAGGGAATGGATTTTATGAACTTATTGCTGGTGAAAGAAGATTAAGAGCAATTAAGTATTTACAATATTCTACAACTAAGGCAATTGTAAAAGAATTAACTGAAGAGCAAATGGCAACTTTAGCTTTAATTGAAAAATATTCAAAGAGAAGAATTAACACCAATAGAAGAAGCACATGCATATCAAGAGCTACTAAGTATAAATAAACTTACTCAAGATGAACTTGCGAAGTCATTAGGTAAAACACAGGCTACTGTTGCGAATAAGTTACGTTTATTAAAATTAAGTGATAGAGTAATTGATGCTATTAATACTAAGAAAATTACTGAGCGACATGGGACGTGCTATGGTAAAATTAGATGCTTTCTGCTCAAGAGAAATTATTAGTTCAGATTTTTATCACAAAATTTAAATGTTTCTCAAACTGAAGAAAAAAATTGATACTTATCTAAAAGATTAAAAAGATATTAAAAGTTTTTTTAATACTGTCGTTAATTATGATGGTCAGAAAGTTATAGCTAAACTTACAAAAAGAAATAGCAAAAATTAGAAGAAAAATATAATGTTAGTCTTAATAAAGAAGAAGAAGAAAATATGGATAGTATAGTTATTAAAGTTACTATACCAAGGTATGTTAATAAAGAGGTAAAAGATGAAAATTTTAGCGATATGTAATCAAAAAAAGGTGGAGTAGGGAAAAACAACTACTTCAATTAAATTTAGCAGCTTCTCTAGCTCATTTAAAGAAAAAAAGTATTGATTAATAGATACCGATCCACAAGCTAATGCTACGAGCGGTGTAGGTGTAGATAAAGCAGCGATAGAACAATCAATTTATAACATACTTGTTGATGAAGTTAATATTAATGATGTTATTTTAAAAACAGCTTATGAGAACTTAGATATAGTTCCATCTAGTATAGCTTTAGCGGGTGCAGAAGTTGAACTAGTTTCAGCGATTAGTCGTGAACAACGTATGAAAAAAATGCAATCTCAGAAATTAAAGGTAAATATGACTATGTGGTAATCGATTGCCCACCGTCTTTAGGTCTAATTACGTTAAATTCTTTAACTGCAGCTAATGGGGTAATAATTCCTGTACAAACTGAATATTATGCCTTAGAAGGGCTTAGCCAGCTTATGAATACATTTAATATAGTTAGAAAGCACTTGAACTCTAAATTAGATATTTTCGGAGTATTACTTACTATGACTGATAGTAGAACAAATATATCTAATCAGGTAGCAGAGCAAGTTAGAGAACACTTTTAAAGATAAAAGCATTTAACACAGTTATTTCAAGAACTGTACGTTTAAGTGAAGCGCCAAGTTTTGGTGAACCAATTATTGAATATGCTAAAAATTCTAATGGTGCAAAAACAATATTTATCATTAGCTAAAGAGGTGATTGAACGTGGCTAAGAAATTAGGTAAAGGTTTAGGACGTGGACTTGATGCTATCTTTTGCTACTGAAAATGTAGAATTAACTACTGATAATGATAAAATTGTAGAAATTTCGTTAGAAGAGATTAAGAAAAAAATCCATATCAACCACGTACTTATTTTTAATGAAGAAAAAGTTAAATGAATTAAAAAGAATCAATTGAAAAAAATGGATTATTACAACCTATTATTGTAAAAAAAGCTGTAAAAAGGTTATTATATTATAGCAGGGAGAGCGCCGTTATAGAGCTTTTGAACTGCTAGGTAAGAAAGAAATTCCAGCTATTATTAAAGAAATGACAGATGAAGAAATGATGATTTTTGCGGTTCTAGAAAACTTACAACGTGAAGATTTATCAGCATTAGAGGAATCAGAAAGTTATAAAAAAATCTGATGGATAAAAATGTCATTAACTCAAGAAGAATTGGCTAAGAAACTTGGTAAAAAGTAGACCGTATATCGCCAATAGCTTACGACTATTAAAAATTACCTACAGAAATAAAAAATAAGCTTGAGCAAGGGCTGATAAGTGCAGCTCACGCAAGAACTTTACTTTCATTAAAAACAAAAAAAGCTATGGAAGAAGTTTGTGCTTTAGTAATTGATAGAAAAATGTCAGTTCGTGAGCTAGAAGAATATGTAGCGAAGTTATTAAAAACCCTAAAGAGATTAAGAAACCAAAAAGCTAAGGATATATTTATAGAAGAACAAGAAAACAATCTTAAAAAAACTGCTAGGAACTTCTGTAACGATTAAACAAGGTCGTAATAAAAAAAGGTAAGATAGAAATTGAGTTCAAAGATAATGATGAATTTGAACGTATTATTTCATTATTCAAGGATGAGTAATTATGAATTTTATTGAAAAAGATAAAAACATCAGTAAGAAACACTGACTTACTAATCACAGTTTTTAGAAAAAAATATTACTTATAATTGTAATTTTTATTATTTGCATCAATTTTAGTACGTATATTTAATAGAATTATTGATTATATAATGACAACTAGAGATAATGCTAATAAGAAAGTTTAATATAAAGTTTAATGAGAAAACGATCAGAAACTTTACATAAACTTGTAAGAAGTGCAGTTCGTTATACAATATACTTTATTGCGTTTTTCCAAGTATTGTCAATCCTAGGAGTTAATACTACAAGTATTGTTGCCAGTGCAGGTATAGCATCGGTAGCTATTGGTTTTGGTGCACAGAGCTTAGTTAAAGATATTATATCTGGATTTTTCATTATTCTTGAAGGACAATTTGATGTAGGAGATAATGTGAAAATATACAACCAAGCAGCTTTTATTGCAGGTGGTTATGTAATGTCACTTGGTTTACGTTCTACTAAGATCCGTTCAAAAAATGGTGAAGTTTACTTTATTCCGAATGGAACTATTAATCAAGTTGTAAATTACTCATTAATGTACAACCTAGCTTTAGTAGAGTTACCGATAAAAATTGATGAATCTATTGAAGAGATAGAAGACCGAGTAAACAAAGTAATTAATAATGCTAATAATAAAAAGAATATCATGATTTATTATATAAGAACGATAAATTACATATCGATTATATAGAAAAAATTGCTGACAACGTTGTTACAATTCATGTTATTGGAAAAGCAAAAGTTGGGAAAAAACAAGATGTGGAAACAATGTTAAGACGTGATTTTTATAGAGAGTTTGAATCTTCATTAACATCGAATGAAGAAAAATAGGAGGTTGGATTGTGGAATACGAATTAAATGATATAGTTGAAATGAAAAAACAACACCCTTGTGGCACGAATAGATGGCAAATTACACGTATGGGGGCAGATATAAAGATAAAATGTCTAAAGTGTGATAACAACATTATGATGCCAAGACGTGAATTTAATAAGAAAAATTAAAAATTATTGAAAAAAATTCATAAAAAGAATAAGCTAGTGAAACTTTATACAGAATCACTAGCTTTTTTTATTAATGTTATTTATTAAATCTTTTTGCTACTTTAGAACTAATGAAGCCAAAAAGCTAAAACAATAATTATACCGTATAAAAAAATTCTATACTTCCAATATTGTTAAGAGTTGTACTGAAGTGCAACCAAATCAGTTTTCCTGGAATAAGGCCAATAAGATTTTCGATGAAATATTTTTTTAAAAGATATTCTAGTTAAACCGTATGAATAGCAAATAACACTATTAGGAAGAACTGGAATTAGTCTATAAATTATTAAAAACTAAAGTTAATTTATTTTCACTAATACCGAAGATTGTATCGTATTGCTTTTTAGTAAGTTTTTTTGCTAAGTATTTTTCTACATAATCACTGGCAAAGTATCTTGCAATAAAAAACATTGCACTAGTATATATCATTGCAGAAATTATTGAAAGGATAAAACCATGGGTAAAAACCAAATAAATAGCCGCCAATCGCAGAAAATATTCCTGGAGGGAATAAAAAAATATCGGTAATATAGATGCTAATAGTAAAATAGATTAAAGGTGCAAAGCTACCAAATTGTTCTATAAAATTCTGCATATGCCCTCCTTCTGCTAAAAATAATAATATTATTATTATATCATAAAGCTACTAAGAGAAGCGACTAAAAAAACAAAAAGGGAGTGACTCAAAAATGATTTCGGAGAAGTCGATTTTTGTCGAGTTACCCCTGCACAGTTTATTAGATATCTAAAAAAAGCTTTCGTAAAGCGAATTTAGATATCAATAAACCACTGCGTCTACGAATTATCATATACCCTTTTTAAAAATTTAGGACTTTTTAGGGTCGACTTACAAAATATATTTTACATACTACAATATATTTTTGTAAAGTACGTACTTTTTATAATAGTTAGTATCTTCTAGTATACTAATAGATGAAATTAGTGCTTATTAACAAAAAAATATTTTTTTAAATAGCATAATATTAAATGATAAGTTTTGCGTTTTATGTTATAATAGTTAAGTTGAGTAGGCAAGGCCTAAGTAATATAAGAAATTAATGAAGAAAAGGAGTGATTGATACTATGGCATTAACAGCCGGAATAGTAGGATTACCAAACGTAGGAAAGAGTACACTTTTTAACGCAATTACAAAAGCAGGAGCATTAGCTGCGAACTATCCTTTCGCAACAATTGATCCAAACGTAGGGATTGTAGAAGTACCAGACCACAGATTAAATAAATTAACAGAATTAGTAGAACCTAAAAAAACAGTACCAACATCATTCGAGTTTACTGATATCGCTGGTATCGTAAAAGGGGCATCTAAAGGTGAAGGACTAGGGAACAAATTCTTAAGTCACATTCGTGAAGTAGATGCAATTTGTCAAGTTGTTAGATGTTTCGAAGATGAAAATATTACACACGTAGCAGGTGGAGTAGATCCATTATATGATATCGAAGTTATTAACTTAGAGTTAATCTTAGCTGACTTAGAAAGTGTTGAAAAACGAATCGGACGTGTTGAAAAACAAGCTAAACAAAAAGATAAAGATGCAGTTGCAGAATTTGCTGTACTTTCTAAAGTACGTGATATTCTTAAAGAAGAAAAGCCAGCTAGACTTTTAGAATTCGATAAAGAAGAGCAAAAAATCGCAAAAGGATTACATTTATTAACAATGAAACCTATGCTTTATGTTGCTAACGTAAGTGAAGATGATTTACTAGACGTTGATGCTAACAAACACGTTGCAAGTGTTCGTGAATTTGCTGCAAGTGAAGGAAGCCAAGTTATCGTAGTTTGTGCAAAAATCGAAGAAGAAATGGCTTCATTAGAAGATGAAGAAAAAGCAATGTTCTTAGAAGAACTAGGAATTGACGAAAGTGGATTAGACAAACTAATCAAAGCTAGTTACAGCCTATTAGGATTAGCAACATACTTCACAGCAGGTGTGCAAGAAGTACGTGCATGGACATTCAAAAAAGGTATGTTAGCACCTGAATGTGCTGGAATTATCCACTCAGACTTTGAACGTGGATTTATCCGTGCTGAAACTGTAAGTTATGATGACTTAGTTGAATACGGAAGTATGCCAAAAGCTAAAGAAGCAGGTCGTGTACGTCTTGAAGGTAAAGAATACGAAGTAAAAGACGGCGACATTATGTTATTTAGATTTAACGTATAATAAAAAAATAAAATTCTATATTTTCTCATAAGTTGAGAAGATATAGAATTTTTTATATTCTCTATAAAATATGTTATAATTATTTTTTTAATAAAAAGAGGTGATTTGACTATGTTAAGATTTTTTTCCATAATCCATTACTTGTAGCTAAATTAACAGAGTATGAGTATTTAATTAAAGGAAATAAGAAACAGAGTACAGCAGAATATAAAATAAAAAGAATTATAAAAGATGTTACCGGAGAAGTTTTTGAGAATATCGAAGTGTATAATAGTGGCTTATTAATTCCAAAAATTACGAAAAAATGGGTTTCAAGCTACAGCAATTTATATTCCAGAGCTTAATGAGCTGTTAGTTATTTATAGAGGTAGCGAGAGTGAAGATATTAGCGACTGGTTTTATAATTATACAGGAATCGTTTCGGGGGAAAAATACTAGTCAAATAGATTCTGCATGTAAATTTACTAAGTTTTTTAAAAAGAAAGATTGTAAACTTTGACTCTTGCTATAAAGTTGCTGCTGGTCACTCTCTTGGGGGCATATAGCAATTACTGTGGAACTATTAAAAGCAGACATATCAACGAGTTTACACATTTAATACAGCTTTACCTCAGTTAAAACAACTAAGAAAAATACGATAAAAATTTAATAAAAAAACTGGAAGATTATTTTTTAGAAAAAGATTTGGAAGAGACTAACAAACTACAGGATTTCACTTCTAACTATTATGCAAAAAAATGCTCATCATATTTATAATTTTTGTGAGGAAAAATGATTTCATACAATCGTTAAATATGACGGTAGGTACGTTTAATATAGGAAAAACTATTGAATTTCCGGCGATAATAAAAGAACTTTGTTGCGCCTGAAGAGTATTTAACAGAAGAGGATACGTATGAATTAGATAAAAATTTTTCTGTGATTTTTTTATAATAGGTTAATTGAAAAATATTACACCAGATGATGTAGTAGAAAATCAAAAACAGGTGACGGATGAATTTATAGGATTGATTGTAGAGAAAATTAAAACACCAATTCAACAACAAATTAGTAACTTCTCTTATAAAAAGGAATAAAAACTTCTAGTGAAGTAGGAATTACAGATTCATACAGAACGTTTAAGGCAATTTATAATTACTTATTGTATTTAGCACACTCAGGAATCATATCAGATGATGTAATAAATTGTAATGATAGTAAAAAAGCGACAACACTTTATGAAAAAGTAATAGGAGATGCGAGTAAATCAAATCTTAAGAATTTATTAAAACCATTACAGGAATTTTACACATTAACTAAGGCAATTTATACGCTAACTCATGCTAAAGGTTTAGACGATGTAGGAAATTGGTCAGAAATAGCTGAAGCACATGATTTACCATCTTTCTACGATGTACTAGAAAAAGTGAAATAATAAAAGTCAACATGAAAATGTCATTCATGTTGACTTTTTTGTTTAATCTGAATTATCACCAGGTGCAACTGGTTTCAAGATAGGAGGTGGAGTAGATGGAGTTGTGACAGGAGCTGAATTATTATTCGTTTCTTTTTTTTCTTTGTCTTCCTTCTTCTCTTTATCCTCTTTTTTAACAACTACTTTTGCTGGATCTTCGAATGAAACACCTTTATCTATATTAGAACCTAATTTGGCTAACGTTTTTTCTTTAGATAGTTCTTTAAATCCAGTAGGGATAAGATCTTTTGTTCCACCTTTAGCATTGTTATAAGGATTAATACTAGAGTCAGTAACTGAGCTAGGTCGAGTGAACGCTGTGTCGGGAGAAAGGATGTTTTTATCCAATGAGTATATAGCATTCATTATTGCAATCCAGCTTCTTTGCGCATAATCATAACTAGGCACTTTTGCAGGATTGTCATAACCATTCCATAGTCCAACAGTTACTTTAGTAGTACCGCCAACAACCCAAAGGTCTTTGTAGTATTCAGATGTACCTGTTTTAACGAATAGGTTTTTAGAGCTGAATTTCAGTTTACTTGGCATATCTCTAGATGTACCATAACTCTTATTAATAACATCTCCAAGCATATCAACAATTAAGTAACTTGTTGATTCCTCATAGATTTTAACAGGTGAAAAATCTGCTTTATAAATAAGGTCACCATCATTATTTTCAATTTTTTCAATGATGTGAGCTTTTTTATGTTCACCTTTATTACCAAAAGTAGAGAATGCACTAGTATTTTCTGTTACAGAAAGACCATACGTCATACCACCGATAGCTGTAGCTAGATTTTCTTTATCACTAGCTGTAAGTCCACCAATATCCATTTTCTCTAAGTAATTTTTTACAGGTTCCTCTTTTTGGAAGGCAGAATACAATCTTATTGTTGCTAAGTTAAGAGATCCTGCTAATGCCTGTCTTGCTGGAAGATAACCATGTTGTGACATATCATAGTTTTCAGGATGCCAACCATTGTAATTGAATCGCTTATCTAAAAGTGTAGAATTAGGTGTAATATAACCTTTATCTATTGCAGGTCCATAAACTAATAATGGTTTTATTGTTGAACCTGGAGAACGACGAGTTCTTGTAGCATGGTTAAGTTGCTGTTTGTTGTAATTCATCCCCCCGATAAAAGCTAAAATTTTACCACTATTATTTTCTATTACTGAGGCTCCAATTTCTAATGGATAAACAGTTCCTCCTTGAGAATATGTAGGATAAGAAGCAAATTGTTTTTTTGTTTCTTGAAGAGTGTCATAAAGTTTCTTATTAAGTGTTGTTTTTACTTTTATATCCTCCAGTAATAAATTTAATTCGACTTTTTTCGATTAGCTCATTTCTATAGTCTGAATTAGTCTTGAAATCTTCTTGTCTATTATTTTTTGCAGCTGTTTGTTCAGCCAAAATTTCTGATACTGAACTAGTTACTTCATCGCGAATATATGGATAGTCAGTGTATTCAGAATATTTTTGTTTAGTGAATGCACCTTTAATGTCGAATTTCTTAGCTTCTTCCATCTGTTCTTTTGTGATGAAGTCATTTGCTAGCATTCTTTCAAGCACATATTTTTGCCTATCTAGACCAGCTTGAAGTTCTTCATCAGGGCGAACATTACCTGCTGCATCAAAAGGTGTGTATTTATATGGTGATTGAACAAATCCGATTAAATAAGCAGCTTGTGCCACATTTAAATCTTTAGAATGAACACCGAAAACACCTTGAGCAGCAGTTTCTATACCGCTGATATTTTGACCTAAACTATTTTTTCCGAATGGAGCAACATTTAGATAATTCTCAAGAATTTCATTTTTTGAGAAGTGACTATCTACACGTAGTGCTAGTAATATTTCTTTCGCTTTTCTTTCGTAAGATCTAGAATTGTCAAGAAGCTGATTTTTTACTAATTGCTGAGTAATTGTACTTCCTCCAGATGTTCTAGCCCCCGTAGCTTCACTATGTGTAGCCCTTAGTATAGCAAAAATATTAATTCCGCTATTAGAGTAGAAGTTAGAGTCTTCACTCGCAATTATTGCATTTTTGACATTGTCTCCTAGATTTTCGTAAGAAACAGTTTTTCTAATTAATTCGGAGTTTATTGTACCTAGTTTTTCTCCGCTATCAAAGTATACTTCACTGTTCTTACTAATGTTATTTATTTGTTCCTTCATTTCTTTTTGAGTTAAAACAGGTTGATCTTTTACAAGGCCACCTACATACCCAATAGCAAGTCCCATACTTAGACTAATTAGCAGTCCAAGTGAAAGAAGAAGGGTTTTAGTCATAGAAGTTAATATCTTCTTAAATTTCATTGTAATCTCCTTAGATTGCATACTATTAGCTATATTATATCATAATTTTTAAAGGAAAAACTAAATTATACTATATCCAATTTACCTATTTTTGAAATAAATTTAAAAATATAATATAATCAAATGGAATGTATTTATTTTTTAGAAAGGAATCAGGAGGAATAATTTATGAGAAAAAACAAAGTTAAATTAGGATTAAGTTTGCTAACAGTATTAGCTACACCAATCGTGGTTAATACTGTAGTAAGTCATGATGTTAATGCAGAGTATAGAGGATCTATATTCTATGACAATAACAAACCGGCGAACTGGTGGTATAGTGATGGGAAAGATTGGTACTTCTTCCAAAATGGTAAGAAGTTAACAGGATATGGAAAAGATAATGCCGGGATTCGTTACTTTGTAAATGGGAAAGTAGCGAACTGGTGGTATGATGATGGGAAAGATTGGTACTTCTTCCAAAATGGTAAGAAGTTGACAGGATATGGGAAAGATAATGCCGGAGTCCATTACTTTGTAAATGGGAGATATGCAGAAGAGAAAAAAGCTCCAACAAGAGGATATGTTAATGGAGTATATTATGTAGATGGGAAAGTAGCGAACTGGTGGTATGATGACGGAACAGATTGGTACTTCTTCCAAAATGGTAAGAAGTTGACAGGATATGGGAAAGATAATGCCGGAGTCCATTACTTTGTAAATGGGAAATATGCAGAAGAGAAAAAAAGCTCCAACAAGAGGATATGTTAATGGAGTATATTATGTAGATGGGAAAGTAGCGAATTGGTGGTATGATGATGGAACAGATTGGTACTTCTTCCAAAATGGTAAGAAGTTGACAGGATATGGGAAAGATAATGCCGGAGTCCATTACTTTGTAAATGGGAGATATGCAGAAGAGAAAAAAGCTCCAACAAGAGGATATGTTAATGGAGTATATTATGTAGATGGGAAAGTAGCGAACTGGTGGTATGATGATGGAACAGATTGGTACTTCTTCCAAAATGGTAAGAAGTTAACAGGATATGGGAAAGATAATGCCGGGACACATTACTTTGTAAATGGAAAATATGCGAACTGGTGGTATGATGATGGAACAGATTGGTATTTTTTCCAAAACGGTAAGAAATTAACAGGATATGGAAAAGATAATGCCGGAACGCATTACTTTGTAAATGGAAAATATGCTATCGCTAAGGTAGATAACAAAAATACAAAACGTGTCAACGTCCGTACAGAAACAATTAAATTTAAAACTGTAACTAGATATAATAATCAACTTGCTAAAGGTACAAGAAATGTATTAACAGCAGGAAAAAAATGGTTCTTATAAAGTTGTTCGTGATGATATTTATGAAGGTAATAAGCTTGTGAAACAAGGTACTGAACAAAATATCGATCGAATTGAAGCTGTGAACGAAGTTGTTGAGATTGGAATAAAAAGTAAAACAAACAACAAAACGTGTTAACGTCCGTACAGAAACAATTAAATTTAAAACTGTAACTAGATATAATAATCAACTTACTAAAGGTACAAGAAATGTATTAACAGCAGGAAAAAATGGTTCTTATAAAGTAGTACGTGATGATATTTATGAAGGTGATAAACTTGTAAAACAAGGTACTGAACAAAATGTTGATCGTATCGAAGCTGTGAACGAAGTTGTTGAAATTGGTACAAAAGTTCCTCAAGCAACAACTGATACATATTTCGTATTAGATACTGAAAATAATTGGTTTGTAACTTCCAGAACAAACTGATGCATTAACTAAACTTTTTGGCACAGCAAATGGTAATGTTGATGTTACATCTGTAGTAGAAAAATTAAAAGACCCTGAAAATTATAGATTATTCAATAAGTTAAACTTAGGTCAATACTTTAACAAAGTAAATAATCCTGCTGGTGTACAAAAAAATAATCAATGACTATGCGTTGAAAAAAACCAACTAGAAATTAATAAAAAAATTTATTGATTTAGCTAATGTTGAAAGAGTGAAAGCTGGTCTTGCTCCTGCTGTTAATGCGTTTGATAACGTATTCAATAATGTTAAAATTGATAAATTTGTTCAAGATATGGTGAATGAAAGAGCGAAAGAAATGGCAGATTATGGTAGCCTTCGTTATTTAGGTAAAAAAGAAGGTAAACATAAACGCCCTGATGGTCGTAGCTGGTATACTGTATATTCTGATAAAGGAATTGATTTAACAGGTACTAGTGATAATAATCACCGATATAATATGGCGGGTGAAAACGCAGGACAAGGGAATTGGGGTGATTTAGACTTAATAACTACACCAGATGTAGTTATTAAAGAGATATTTGGAGGTTGGATGGCTAGCCCTGGACACAGAGCATTGATTCTAAATGATGTTCCTCATCCAATTTTTGCATTCAGCTATAGACAAGGATTAAAAGATTATCTAGGTTCAAAAAACAAACCTACAGTAGCAATGTTACACGTTACTAGTTGGTTTAACCCATTAGATTATCCTGTTTCCAAAGAAGAATATGAAAAATGGAGACTAGATCCAAAAAACAAAGATAATGTATTTGCTAGTGATGAATACTATAACTTCTTAAAAGCTAATACTAAAAACAAAGTAATATAATAAAAAATAATGAAAAGATTAGTATACACTGTAGAATAAATTGCAGCTATGTATCAGAAATTTAGTAAAGGCTGAATATGTTCTAAAAAAATCTTTTTAGTATTTTTATAAATTTTAATGAGCGATGTTAAAAACATGATTCTATAAAAAAATCTGGTTTTTTTAGTGTCGTTCATTTTTATCTTTAAATATAAGAAAAATATAAAAACAAAAAAATAAAAAAATGTGATATAATTGTTATAAGTGTATTAAAAATTGATATGGAGGCATTTTTAATGAGTAAATTATTAGAAGATTTAAAAATATAGAGACTTAGTTTATCAGCAAACTGATGAAGAAGGAATTAAAGAATTATTAGAAAAAGAAAGTGTATCAATTTACTGTGGTACAGACCCAACTGGTAACTCGCTACACATCGGTCACTTATTACCATTTTTAACATTAAAAAGATTTCAACAACATGGGCATAAACCTGTTATTTTAGTAGGTGGAGGAACTGGTATTATTGGAGATCCATCAGGAAGAAGTGAAGAACGTCAATTACAAAGTCTTGAGGTAATTGAAGATAACGCTCGTCGCCTTGAAGGACAACTTCGTAATATTTTTCGTGGAGATGACAATATCGAATTCGTAAACAACCGTGACTGGTTAGGAAAATTATCTATGATTGAATTTTTACGTGATTACGGAAAATTAGTAAACATCAATTACTTATTAGCGAAGGATTCAATTTCAAGCCGTCTAGATAATGGATTATCATTTACAGAATTCAGTTATACTATACTACAAGGTATAGACTATGCATACTTAAATGAACACCACAATGTAAAATTACAAATTGGTGGTTCAGACCAATGGGGTAACATTACTACTGGTCTAGAAATAATGAGAAAACTTCGTGGAGATGTAGAAGCGTATGGATTCACTATTCCATTAATGCTTAAATCTGATGGAACTAAATTTGGTAAATCTACAGGTGGAGCAGTATGGCTAGATCCAGAGCAAACAACACCTTATGAATTTTACCAATTCTGGTTCAACACTGCGGATACAGAAGTAGTACCTGCTCTTAAGAAATTCACATTCTTAGAAAAAGACCAAATTGAAGCATTAAGAGAAAGTTCAGAAAAAGAACCACACTTACGTCTTGCTCAAAAAGCATTAGCAGAAGAAATGGTGAAAATTGTTCATGGGGAAAAAGCGTTAGAAAGTGCATTAAACATTACAAAAGCATTATTCTCAGGAAACATTAAAGAACTAACTCACGATGAATTAAAAGCAGCTGTTAAAGGTATGCCAAAATCTGAATTAGAGAAAAAAGAATACAATATCGTAGATTTCCTAGTTGAGAGCAATTTAGTTCAATCAAAACGTCAAGCTCGTGAAGATGTAAACAATGGAGCTGTTTATGTGAATGGTGATAAAGTTACAGACTTAGAGTATGTTGTAGAAGCTAAAGACAGACTTGAAGATAACTTCACTGTACTTAGACGTGGTAAGAAAAAAATATTTATTAGTAGAATATAAATAATTTAAGAGTAATATATATACAAAAGAGGGGATTCGAAATGAATTTAAAAGAAGTTGTTGGTAAAAAGGCTGTAGATTATGTAAAAGATGGTATGATCGTTGGTTTAGGGACTGGTTCGACGGTATTTTATTTTGTGCATGCACTAGCTGATAAAGTAAGAGAGGGATTGAATATAGAAATGGTATCAACGTCTATCCAAACGGTTGAACTAGCTAAAAGCCTTGGTCTTACAATTAAAGAATTAGAAGAAATTGATCGTATTGATCTTGCTGTTGATGGAGTAGATGAAATTGATAAGGATTTTAATGCGATAAAAGGTGGAGGAGCAGCATTATTTAGAGAAAAGATAGTTGCTGATATTGCCCGTGAAGTAATTTGGATCTATGATGAAAGTAAAGATGTAGAAAAACTTGGGAACTTTAACCTACCTGTAGAAATACTACCATTTGGTTATAGTCATACTATAAGAAAAATGGAAGAAGCGGGCTTAAATCCAGTGTTAAGATTAAAAGATGGAGCTACTCTTATAACAGACAACAATAATTATATTGTAGATTTACACTTGGGCTATGGATTTGATATTAAAGCTATAAAAGAAAAACTAGAAAGTATAGTTGGAGTAGTTGAACATGGTCTATTTTTAAACATGTGCAAACTATGCATTAAAGGAACAGAAGATGGAGCTGTAATTATAGAAAATCTAAATAAATTTGAGTAGCACTAAAAATTAAAGGAAAGAGGCGAGAAAATGGAAACATTAAAAGATAGAGTAATAGAAGCATTAGAAAATGTAATAGACCCAGAGCTAGGTATTGATATAATGAACCTTGGGTTAGTATATGATGTTAAGATGAGTGATGATAACAAACATGCTATAGTCGATATGACATTGACATCTATGGGATGTCCTCTAGCTCCAATTATCATCGAGCAAGTTGAGACAGCAATGCTTGGTGTTGATGAGATAGAAAAAGTAGATGTAAATATAGTTTGGGAACCAGCATGGACAAAAGACAAAATGTCACGTTATGCTAAAATTGCACTAGGGGTAATAGATTACGAGTAAAATATAAATACAAAAAGCAATTTCAAAATTGATTTTTAAAAAAAGAATTTTGAAGTTGTTTTTTTGTTATTAAAAAAACAGAGATTCATTAGTTTTAGAAATTTATAAAAATAGTTATTACAGTAGAATGAAATATATTAAATATGTTATAATTAAAAAAAGACATTAAAAAAATGAGTATGAAAGGAGGAACTATGTACAGAGGAGAAAAGCCTAAAAAAGGTGATGTAGTAAAAATTATAGCGTATAAACATGATGGATCTATTCATAGAATTTGGCACAAGAATGTTGTACTGGAAGCGGATGAACAAGTTCTAATTTTAGCAAACAACAGAACTCTTGTGACAGAGAGTGATGGAAGAACATGGGTTACAAAAGAGATAGCACTAGTTTATTTCCATAATGAATGTTGGTTTAATATAATTTGTATGTTTAGAGAAGATGGAGTCCACTATTATTCGAATTTAAGTAGCCCATTTGCATATGACGTAGATGGAGTAAAATATATTGACTATGATTTAGATATAAAAAAATATCCAGATGGAAAATATTTCTTACTAGATGAAGACGAATATAATCAAAATAAAGCACGTTATCAGTATGGTGAAAAAAATAGATAAAAATATTAAAATATAATGTAAACAAACTTCAAGAATGGATTGATAAAAATCACGGAGCGCTTGCACCAGATTTTGCAGATGTATGGTTAGAAAACTATGAAAAATAATGGGTGAAGATCAAAATGTTAGAAGGTAAATTTAGTGTAGAGGTCAGACATGACGAAATATCAGAAAAGATTGGTTTTGAAGTTAAAAAGAGTTTCTTTTTATCTAGTGATATGAAAGAAGATAAAGAGAATCCTGACTATGTTTTTTGCGGTTGGTGGAGACGGGACCGTACTGCGAACATTTAATAAGTATATGGATAATTTAGATAATATCAAATTCTTATCTATTCACACAGGGCACTTAGGATTTTTATACAGACTACTCAGTTCAAAAATTACGAAAAGAATCTTTTTGATATGTTAGCTTTTAAAACCGAAAAATTGAAGAATATCCTTTATTAAGAGTAAAAGCATATTGTTCAAATGGAGATTTAGTTTCAGATTATTATTCTTTAAATGAAATTACAGTTAATAATCATACTGGAAGCACATATTCAGCTAAGGTGTATATTAATGGTGTCCATTTTGAAAAGTTTTTAGAGGTGATGGGCTATGTATTAGTACGCCCTACCGGTTCAACTGCATATAACAAAAGTCTAGGAGGAGCGGTAATTCACCCACAGTTACCGTTGTATCAAGTGACCGAAATTGCAGCATTAAATAATCTTGTTTATAGAACATTAGGAAAACTTTAATACTATCTCAAGATGACGAACTTATGATAAAAACCGATAGATAAGGAAAATCATCGTATTACAGTGGATCATATGCACTTTAATTATGATAGTGTTTCAAAAAAATAAAAATTACTTTTAGCAAAGGATAAGAAAGTTTCTTTTTATTCGTTATAATGATGACAGTTTTTGGCAACGAGTGAAGAGATCATTTATTAAAAATGACTAATATTATTTTTGAAATATGTAGTTAAAAAAATGAACAAGTATTAAGGGAATTCCTTCTAGAAAAATAATATTTCAAGAAAAAACTCTTACTAGAATAAAGTTTGATAATGATGGCAGTATAAAAGTAAATAGCGAAGAAGAAAATGTCAGATATATCTTAAAAAGAAGGCGATATTGTAGAAATTACTCTTCCTAGTGAAAAATTATAGTGACTTTTGTTAGATTTATAGATAAACCTATCGAAATTGTATATGAAGATGCTTATTTTTCTAATTGTGAATAAAGAAATTAATCTGCCTTCAATACCATCTAGAAATGTTGAAGATGAATCATTGTTAGAGAGAGTAAATTACTATTTTTAGAGAGAAAAAAATATTAATTCAATTCCTCATATAGTAACGCGTCTTGATAAAAAAATACATCAGGTTTAGTATTAATAGCTAAAACATAGACATATTCACGCATTATTTAGTAATATGGAGATAGATAAGTATTATACTGCGTTAATAAATGGAAAAATAGAACAACATGGAATAATTGAGGCACCTATACGTCGAGTAAGCTCTAGTATTATAGAACGTGAGGTAGGAGAAGGCGGAGAGTATGCTAAGACTGAATATTGGTTAGAAAAACATAATCTCAAAAATAACATTAGTATTGTTAAACTAAAACTGTATACAGGAAGAACTCACCAAATAAGAGTGCACATGAAATACTTAGGGTATCCACTTTTGGGTGATGAGTTGTATGGTGGAGATGTTAGCTTAATAAGTAGGCAAGCACTTCATTGTAGTAATTTAGCGTTTATTCATCCGATTATAGGTGAAAAGATTAATGTAAGTGAAAATTTACCAAATGATATGAATATTATAATTAAACATAACGAGTAATTGCTACTTGTTATGTTTTTATTATATATTTTCAGTAATATTTTTTTAGCTATAGTGTAGTAATTTATATAATTAATTATTGAGAGAAAAGGACTAAGAAGTCGAATTTTTATAATTTCCTATATTAGTATTATCATATTTTTAAAAATTGAATAGAAATATAGATGTAGAAACGTTAAAAAAATCAGATTAATTACTTTATAAGAAAGTATGTTATAATCTTAGTCAAATAACAAAAGTTATTTATTATAAAGTCAGAAGAGGAGGGATTTTATGATTTCAACATCATTAAAATTCGTGGGTAACACACCCGTATATCAACTAGATAACACAAATATTTTTGTGAAACTAGAAAAATATAATCTAGGAGGAAGCGTTAAAGATAGAGCTGTGCTTGGTATGTTAGAAGAAGCTATTTCTCAAGGTGCGGTTAATAAAGATACTATCCTTGTTGAGCCAACTAGTGGTAATACAGGTATAGCTGTAGCTATTTTAGCTTCTGTTTTAGGATTAAAAGCTGTGATAATTATGCCAGAAAGCATGAGTATTGAAAGACGTAATATTATTAAAGCATATGGAGCACAATTAATTTTAACACCAAAAGAATTAGGAATTAAAGGTTCAATCGAAAAAGCTGCAGAAATTCGTGAAAAATATAGCAATGCTATTTCTCTAAGTCAATTTGATAACCCTGCTAATCCAGGTTATCACCATAAAACAACAGGACGTGAAATATTAGAACAAGTACCTAATATTGATATCTTTGTTGCTGGAGTTGGGACTGGAGGAACATTTACAGGTGTTGCTAAATATTTAAAAGAAAATAAACCAGAGGTATTAGCAATTGCTGTAGAACCAGCAGAGTCACCAGCTATTAGCGAAGGACATGGTGGTCCACACAAAATTCAAGGTATTGGAACAGGATTCATTCCGGAAAACTTCCAAAAAGAATATATGGACGAAGTCTTTACAGTAACAAGTGATGAGGCGATAGAAGAAACTAAAAACTTCTTGCGTTCTACTGGAATAGGTATTGGTATTTCATCAGGAGCAGCAATAGTTGGTGCTAAGAAAGCAGCTAGAAAATACCCTGGTAAAAACATTGTAACTATCTTACCTGACGGGGTTGATAAATATTTATCTGTCCTTGACTTCGAAGATGTTACACATGTAGAAGTGTAATGGGTTATTTTAATAATTTAAATTACAATTTAAATCGAGTTTTAAAAGACGATCCTGCAGCAGAGTCGAAACTTATGATTTATCTTACATATCCTCATATAAAGGCGCTAAACTATCATTATTTTTCACATAAATTATATAAAAAAGGGTGGCACACATTGGCCCGTCTTTTATCAAAAAGAGCGAGAAGACTAACAGGAATAGAGATTCATCCTGGAGCAAAAATCGGTAAAGGTTTGTTTATTGATCATGGAATGGGAGTAGTTATTGGAGAGACCGCAGTAGTTGGAGATAATGTAACTATGTATCATGGAACTACTTTTAGGGGGAACTACATTAGATCCGATAAAGAGACATCCTACTATTGGGGATAATGTTATGATAGGTGCTGGGGCAAAAGTTTTAGGAAATATTACAATTGGTAAAGATTCTAAAATTGGAGCTAATGCAGTAGTAAAACATAGTATTCCAGATGGAACTATAGTTTATGAAGCAAGACCTGTAGTAAGATATTTAGAAGAAGAAAAATAAAAGCTAGGTTCCAAGTGATTTTACTTGGAATTTAGCTTTTTCAAATGTACAATATAAATAATATTCATCATTAAGATTGGAGGTGAAGTTGATGACTGAGATAAAAATTTAATTTTTGATTTAGATAATACTTTTGTATGACTTTAGTCATATATGGAAAAAAATCTAACAGACTAGTATTTGAATATTTAGAATATGACAAGTTGATTAGCTATGATGAGTTTTTTTAAATTATATAAGAGTATCAATAATAAATTAGCAGAAGAAGTAGTTCAAGGAAATTACGTTTAGTAGAACTAAGAAATAAGCGATTAAAATTAACTTTTAGAAAAATTAGGTTTAGAACTTACGGAAGAAAAGTGTAAGTTTTATTATGACAAGCAGTTCGAATTTATCTTAGCATTGATTGAACCGGATGAAGAGGTGAATTTGTGGATTAATAAAAATAGAGATAAGTACAATATGATTATCTTGACGAATGGAAAATCAAAAAGAACAAAGAATGAAACTGAAAAAAATTAGGGTTTAGAAAATGTTTTTAAGTTATATATATCTGGTGAAAAACATATTAGTAAGCCAAAAGAGGGAGCATTTCTAAATGTGTTAGAATCTGAGGAAATATTACCTGAGGAGACTATGATGATTGGTGATTCCTTATATCATGATATAAATCCAGCTAAGAAATTAGGGATGAAAACATGTTTAGTTGAAAAATGGCATTTTGATGATGAGTTAAAAGTTTATACAGGGTATAAAGTTAAGAACATTAAACAACTTTTTACAGAATTAGACAAGTTATAAAAATATTATTATTTTTCTGAATATAACGAAAGTATATATAAGGTATTAAATAAAGTTTATAAATAGTTTTTATTTATAGGCTTTATTTTATTTTTATGTAAAGTTGAAAAGTTTTTGATAAAAAGTAAAATATTTCTTTTGTTTCTCTAATTTGTGATGTTGATTGAATGAATTTGATTTGTTATACTATGTATGAAAGCAATAACAAAGGAGTTAAAATTATGAAATACAATAAATTATTAGTTATCAGTATGGCAGCCGTATTATCTTTATCTTTAGCAGGTTGTTCTTCAGCTTCGAATAGTAACTCAAGCAGTAGCAATGGAACTGTTGCTGTAAAAGAGCTGAAAGGTGAAGAATTAAATAAAATTGAAAAAGATGACAAAGAAAAAGAGAAATACCTTGTTATCGATGTTCGTGAAGCAAAAGAATATAAAGAAGGGCATGTAAAACATGCTATTAATATTCCATTAGCTGATATTGAAAAACATGCAGAGCACTTAAGTGCATGGAAAGATAAAGAAGTAGTAACAGTTTGTAATACTGGTAAGAAAAGTAAAGAAGCTGCTGATAAACTTGTTAAAGCAGGATTCAAAAAAGTTTCTAATGCACAAGGTGTCAAAGACTATAAAGACTATGAAATAGTTAAATTTACAACATTATTAGCAAGTGACTTCCAAGCAGCAATTGACTAAAAAGAAGGAACATTTATTGATGTTCGTGAAGCAAAAGATTATGAAAAAGGGCACGTATCTGGAGCGAAAAATATTGATGTTAAAAACATTGATAAAGACCTAGCAGCATTATTACCAGCAGATAAAAATGCACCAGTTTATACATACTGCTATAGTGGTAACTGTTCTTCAAAAAGCAGCACAAAAAGCTGTAGAACTTGGTTATACAAATGTGTATAACGCATGGGATGGTACAAAAGAACACGATTATAAATTTTTAAAGAAATATTATAAAAAAACAGTAAAAAAATAAAATTATTTATTAGCAAAAACTATTTTTTTAAGTTATACTAATAGAAGACGAGGTTCTACGTAAATACACAAAAATTTAAGGTACTACCTTTGTCTTTTTATTAAATGAGGAGAGGAAGAAAAATAAATGAAATATAATAAGTTTTTAGCTGTAAGTATGTCAGCGGTCTTATCATTAGCTTTTAGTAGGATGCTCAACTACTTCGTCTGCAAAAGAATTGAAAGGTGAAGAGTTAAACAAAAATTCAAAAAGACGATAAGGAAAAGAAAACTATCTAGTTATTGATGTAAGAGATGAGGCTTCTTATAAGGAAGGACACCTTAAACATGCAATTAACATTCCATTGTCAAAAAAATAGATAAAAGTATAGAAGAAATTGCACATGGAGAGAGAAGAAAGTAGTTATTTATAGTGATAAATTTGATAAAAACAAAAGATGCTGTAGAAAAATTAACGAAAACAAGGATTTAAAGATGTTTCTGGAGCTCAAAATTTAAAAAGATTATAATTATGATCTTGTAAAAATATTCATTATTAAGTAGCGGGAAATTCCAAGATGCATTATTAGACACAGCTGCAAACAATGTCTTCTTAGATGTAAGAGATAAAGCTGATTTTGAAAAAGGTCACGCAGCTGGAGCAAAAATATCGATGTTAAAAAAATTAGATGATTTAAAATCAATTTTACCGGAAAAATAAAGAATTACCAATATATGTATATAGTTCTACAGGAAATAGTTCTTCAGTAGTTGCTCAAAAACTTATTGATTTAGGATACAAAAATGTATGTAATGCAATTGATGGAACTAAAGAACACAGTTATAAATTTGAAATTGCAGATTGCTGTAAAGATCCAAGTGACGCAGTAAAAGGTGCAGAGCATAAGTAAGGTCACGAAGGACATAATCATTCTTCAGATAAGAAAGATGAACATGCTGGACACAATCACTCTTCAGAGAAGAAAGATGATCATTCAGGGCATAATCATTAATATTTAAAGTACAGGGTGACTCAAAAATTGAAATTTCAATTAGAAATATTGTTATTGAGTCACCCTTTTTATATATAATATCGATCACAAATTTATAATAATTTTAGAGATTAAATTAAAGGAAAAAGTTTCAGGAATGAAAAACAAAATAATATTTTTACAAGAGTACCGAAGATAGGTACAACAAAAACGAGGTTGTATGACTTTGTTTCTCCAGAAAAATGCTATAGAAATTCAAAAATTAATGAAGTTGAAATTATAGTATTTTTAAAAAGAAAGTGGAGAAGAAGTAGTAGTTTATCACGATGGTCAGATTAGTGACGATAATACGATGAAGGATATTCTAGAAAATAGAGAATTTTCTTATCAAGAAGGAAAAACACTTGGTGATAAGATGTATAATGCTATTGAACAAGAATTAAAAACTAGTGACAAGGTGATTTTTATTAGGTTCTGATATCTATAATTTAAAAAAAGATATGATTAATACTGCTTTTTGAGAAATTAGATAATTTTGATATTGTTATAAATCCCTAGTATTGACGGTGGGTACTTTTTAATAGGTATGAAGAAATGCCATTAAAGAAGTATTTGATCTTCCTAGTTACGGAGATAACAGTGTTTTAGAGAATCTGCTTGTTGTTTGTAAAGAACAAGGATTAAGTTATTATCTAGGTGAAAAGTGGGCTTGATATCGATACAAAAGAAGACCTTCTACTTGCAGAAACAGGTTATGAGAATATTAAGTTACTAGGTGCAGGAGAATATAATATTAACTTTACCTTTGACGATAGAGATTTGAAAAAGTTCTTAGAATAAATATGAAGAGCCAGATGAATCTTTGAAAAATCAAATAGAGTATGAATATGAGACTCTGACAATTGTTGAAAAGACAGTGGAGTTACACCAAAAACCTTATGAAACTAGTGACAGAAAACAAAGTTTATTGCCATATAAAATATTTGACGATGGAGTTTTTAGAAAGGTAGAGCACTTAATTATAAAACAGATATGCATATTGCAGCTTATTTATTAAGTAAGGTTCACAATACACCATATGGTGACAACAATTTAATCAATGCAGCGAATCCATTCCAACTGATGTTTGATGAATGTAAACAAATGGCAGGTGAATATTTAGCTTGGGATAAAGCTGATGAGAAAGTTAGTTCTTATATTAATAGATTCTAGAAAAGTGTCTAACTGCTTATACCTGAAAAAGTATAGTATAGCTAATCCATGTATTATAAATACAGAACTAAATTCAGGAAACTTCTTAATTGGAGAAAGAAAAAGAAGATAGCTATGTCATTGATTGGGAGAAGGCGTTAATAGGAGAGTGTGAACAAGATTTTAGCTCACTTTCTAGCACCGACGACAACATTTTGGAAAGACTGATATTATCTTTAACGAAAGAAGAAATTGATGAATTCTTTAGAAGAGTATAATAAATATCGCACTTTTGACAGAGAGAGATTTGAAAGATATTTAATATTTAATTGTCTAAGAGGTGTGACATGGTGTAGTATGGCATTTAGGCAATATAGTGAAAATAATAAAATGCTGATGGATGATGACTACATTTATAGCTGCATATATTGATTTAGAATTTTTAGAAAAAGTATCAGCATACTTTAAATAGGAGGAGAGTAATGACTGAGTTTATTCAAAGTTTTCGGTGTATTTAGCACCATTATTTATGTTTTAATGTTTATGTTTCTTACCGGTATTTTTCTTTCCGGTACCGATACTTGCTGTTGCTGGGGAGTAGCGTTTGGATTTGTTGAAGGAAGTTTACTAACTTTCGTTGGAGCTTCATTGAAATTGCTATATTATGTTTGTAATTTCTCGTCGTTTTGGACGTGAATGGGTGAAAAACTACCTTAAGAAAAATGACGCCGAAGCAACATGATAGAATCTTTTAATGTCAGTGATGAGAAAGTTGATGATGAGTCTAGTAATTTTGAGACTTATTCCTTTAGTACCATATAATATGATAAATTATGGATATGGCTTAACTAATATAAGTTTAACAAAATATATGATAGCGAGTGTACTTGGAATAATTCCAGGAACAGTAGTGTTTTTAAACTTTGGAGCTACTAGTACAAATGTCTTTAGTAAAGAGTTTTTAATAGCATCATTATTAGTAATTTTATTAACGGTTGGTTCTATCTACTTATCTAAATTAGTAGAAAAAGAGAACAACATGAAAATAATGAAAAATAAAAACTCTCAAGATTATTAGAATCTTGAGAGTTTTTATTTTTTATACATGAATTATTTCGACTTCCCAAAATGTTACCGAACCATTTAGTATAATTTTAACATCTTTACCGATGCTGTGAGTATGTTTTTTGAACTTTTCCAAGAAGTTATTTGTATTATTCTCGATTGCCCATTCTTTTGGAACATACACTTTTTAGATTACCAAAAAGAAATAGAAACATTAAGGTCAAAGTTCTTAATAGGATAAGTATCTAATTTTTCAAAAGTAGATAGTAGTAGTTCCGAATGTTGTAGAAGCAGAGAATGAATCAGATTTAGTTATGTCTACATATTGGACATTTTCTCCGAATGTTACATCAGAAAAATCATTACCATTTTTTTATTTTTTTGATGTTTTTACTTTGTAAAAACTTTTAAATTCTCTATATTTATATTTTCTAGGAACAAACATAGAGATACCTAGACTAAGGAAAAACTAGCAACTAAAAATATTTTTCCAACCTGATATATCAGCAAAGTGATAATTTTTATTGTACACATAGAATAGTAATGCTAAAGGAAAGATAGTTCCGAATGAATCAAAAATCCATTAAACCTCGAATGGCGAAAAATCCTAGTACAACAGTACATATAGCGAGGAAAGATTGATCCGTTTGGGAAAAATACTAAATCCATCAAGTAAAAGTAGTTACTGCAAGTATTATAAAAATAATCCAATAAAACTTCTTCTCATTTATTTTTACCTCATTTCTTTTTAATTTATCTTTTAATATTTTGTAGTAATGTCTTGAAATATGGACCTGCTTCTTTGAATTAGAAAAAGAAGCGGTACTTGAACCAGAAAAAGATTTTTCTAATGAATAAATTGCTTTTATATTTATTATCGAGCTTTTTAGAAATTCGACAATAATAAAATGGAATCATCTTTTTCTAATTCATATAGTTTAAATTTCACTTCAAAAACTCATCAGTAGTATGAGCATAGACTTTATTATCATCAGTTTCAAAAATAAAATAGATTCTAAGGGATAAAATACTCAGAATCACCCTTATAGAAAATTATCTTTTGAGAATTTAATAGAGCTTTTTCTACTAATTCCTTTAATTAAGATGACATCATTATTTAAGTCTGGTGTCTTAATAACTAGTTCAATCTCTTTAAGAGTTGAATCTAATTCTATATTAATTTTCATATTGTCTCCTTTCTAAAATGTTCATAGCTATATTATATATTATTTCAATGTGAAATTTAATAGTTTTTAACTAAGTGGTAGAAAAATAAGAAGCAAGTGGTTAATAATTTAATTGTTTCTTTTGTAGGAATCACCATGTGATAGAAATAAAAAGTGTTCTGTATACGTTAACATATCATCTTGCATTTTTGCAGTATTTATTGTATAATATAAACATACTTGGGAGTGGATGAGTTCTGGTGTGCTCTCTAGTCTTCAAAAACTAGTATGAGGGGTTAAGAGCCTCTTGGGTGGGTTCGATTCCCACACATTCCGCCAGTTTTTTATTTTTTTAGACATATAAAAAGCCATCATGAAGTATTTTCATGATGGCTTCTTTCTATTTATTTAGAATTAATAAAGAGATTAATAATACAGAAAAGAGAAAGATAATAAGAATACTTTTTGTTTTTATCTATTATATATTTATTATAATGAGTTCGTTTTTTAAAATCTTCATAGGCATGTACTGTCATCGCTTCAGATATTTGAGGTTGCCAGGTTAAAGCTATAAAATATAGCTTTTAGCATAGTAATAAGGTGACCAAAAAGGCAAGAAGACACCCCTAAGTCGACTTGATTTTGTAATCATTTGTGTTTTCGTATTGTATTCTTGGCAATGCTTGAATAACTACTAAGAGTCCGTAAACTATATTTGAAGAGAGTCCATGTTGTTCGAAGTACTTTTAGTAATTCTACTAAAGATACGTATGTTGCTAAACTCAATCCCTAAAGCAGCAAAAACTGTATGTTCTAGAAAAAAATTAATAGAGCAAATTTATAATTAGAACTATGAACAATGATAGCCCATCCAGATCCCAATGCTGGTAATAGCGGAACAAGAATAAAAATATAGTAGTTTTTCCAATGCCTTGATAGACAAAAATATAAGATTGTTGAACCAATAATTACGAAATTTAGAACCAATAATTTACTAAATGAGATCCAAATAGTTAATATTACTATTATTAAGGCCAAAATAGGACTAATTATTTTCTTCTGCATAATAATCCTCCTTTAAGTAATGTAAAAGTGTTTCCCGAAATTTCGATATGATAATCACTTCTATTGTTTAGTGGTTCTAATCTATGGCTAACGATAATAACTGACTGTCCTACAAGTCTCTTATTCTCTTCTATCCAATCCATGATGAATGAACAAGCTCGTTCATCAAGATGAGTAAAAGGTTCATCTAATAGTAGAAGTTCAGTTTTCTGACTTAATAAACACATAAGTTGAATAAGTTTTTCTTTGACCTCCACTATAATAATATAAACTTTTATCAAGTTCTTTTTCTAAGTCGAATTCTTTTTAAAAGTCGTTCTTGCCATAAAGGTAGCATGTTCCCAAATATCTTTTTGCATAGATATTTCTTCTCGTGGCATTAAACTAATAAATTGTTGAAAGGTGTCTTGTAAAGCAAGTGCTTATTTTTTATATAGCTTCCTTGATTTTTTTATTTTTCGAGTTATTGAAGTATATATTTCCATCATATTTTTATAAGTTGAGAAATGGCTTGTAATAAGGTTGTTTTTTTCCAGTGCCATTATCCCCAGTTAGTGTAGTTATGCCTTTTAAAAATCGTAAATTTATCTATATTTAGTAGTTCTTTATTACCTTGACTAATCCTAAAAATTTTTCTAATCTCAGAATTTGATCCGTTTTAATATTATTACATAAATTTAAGTTTTTAGGTGTAAAGCTAGGATTTTTTATTAATTCTAGATGTCCATTTGTTAAGCGATAGAATGTATCTGCATAGTTTAAATACAGTTGATACTCGTGATCGCAAACTATTATAGTCACACCTTTATTGTTTAAGTCTTTAAGTAAAGTTAATAGAGAGTTACGAGTTTTCTTATCAACATTGGCAAAAGGTTCATCTAATATTAATATCTCGCTGCCCATTGCTAAAGCTACAGCGAATGCAGCACGTTGTTTTTCTCCTCCTGATAGTGTATGTATATGCTTGTGCGCAAGATCTTTTGTTTTTGTAATTGCTAAAGCATACTCCAGTTTTTCGTTAATTGCTTGTGAGTCTAAGCATAAATTTTCTAATGCAAAGATTATCTCTTCTTCTAAAGTGGGCATGACAAATTGATTTATAGCGTGTTGCATTACATATCCTATATTCTTCACATGGTCTTGCATAGGAATATCAGCTATATTTTTATCTTTATATGTAATAACTCCCTCATATTTATCTTTATATAATTTACAAATAGTACGAAGTAGGGTAGATTTACCACTACCAATATTACCAGTTAAAAACTAACCAACTATGTTCTTTTTATTTTTAAACTAACATTATCAAATAAGACTTTATCTTTAATTTTTTTAAAGAAAAAAACTATCGATTCCTATAATATTCATTATTTATTACCGCTGTTTTGTACTTTATTAACAATATTTAAAATTAGTTTTTACACAAACAACACCAAAGAAGAATACAGAGATAAATTTCACTAAAAAGAAGTGCAAGAATCATTTGTACAGAGAATGCTTCGTATCCAGCTTGGAAATATTTGTAAGCGAAACTAAATAGTGTAATGCCTACAGCAGAAAGGAATAAAGAAAATGTATCATAACGTTTGTATCTAGTTATGAAGAAACCAGCTTCAGAGCCCTAGGGCCTTGAACTAATCCTGAAATAAGAACTGCAGCTCCAAAAATATGAACCATATAACATTTCTGCTAGAGCGCCTAGAACTTCCCCGAAAGTTGCGCTTCCTGGTTTTTTTGAATAAGTGCCGCTGCTACTGGACCAGCCATTACCCATAATCCAAATAAAATTGAATTTGCGAAAGGAGCGTACCCTATTGCTCCAAGAGCGGCTTTTAATGGAACATAAACTAAACTTGTTGCAAGAAAAATACCTCCGAATAAGAAACCTATTAAAGCTATAATAATAATGTCTTTTGTAGACCATTTTTTTCATAAGAAAAAAACCTCCTGTTATTTTATCTTCATTAAAAACAACAAGAGGTACTTTTAAATTTCATATACTTAAAAAAATAAACATAGTTAAATAAACATTTTTCCTACGGCTGTACTAACAACATCAGGTTCATGGGTATAATCTCAGCTTAAAAGCACCCCAAATGTTTTTAATGATTAACTAAAATTATAACATCCGTTGATAACGGTGTCAAAAAAACTAGCTTACAAAAAGTAGATTATTTTTATTTTCTTGGCTAACATAGTAGCAAAAACGCAATCTAAATCTATTTCCATTAGCATCTGTTTTTGTGAAGTTGTCCAAAATCTTCATTATATTTTTATAAGTTCCCAGTCTTTTGTAATATTCTTTAAGCTCATTTTTCTTTAAAAAGTAAATGGGAAAGGAAGAGGACAAGGAGCATCTTCGGTTGACATTGCAGCTACAATTAAATTATAACCACCGATGTTAGTTTGTTCTTGCATATTTTTTATTACACTAGGAATAGATTGTTCTTCGATAAACATTAAAACAACAGTTGATAGTATAAAATCATAAGTATTTCTAAGAGCTGCTGTATTTATATCGTAACTACCGATTTTAATATCTAGATTTTCAATTCTAGACGTTTCCATTAAAAATTCTAAAGCAGGAATATTATTGTCTACCGCAGTAACTTCGAAACCAAGTTTAGAAAGGAATAGAGAGTTACGTCCCTGACCAGATCCAAGGTCTAAAGTTTTACAAGGTTTGATCGTTTCTATGGCCTCTACCACTTCAGAATGAGCAGGATTAATATTGTATTTGTTAGCGAAATAATTTTTTGGCTCACAATAAAACTCTAAGAAACATTCTAAATCATCAGATAAAGGTGCAACACGGTGCCATGCTTGTGGTTCTACGAACGGAATACTACTTTCAGGTGTAAATATATGCTCCTTCACAATCTCATTATCTCCAGTTAATTCTGTAAACTGTAGCTTTCCTTTAAGAATAGTTAATTTTGCCCAAACATCTTTTCTAGTATTGTGTTTATGTCTAAATGGTTCAGGTAGGGTTTGAGCAGTCCAATTTGGTAATCTTTTGTAACATACTAAGTTTTCTGTCATTTTAATCTCCTTACTAATGGATAATTTTAAGTTAATTATACCATGTAAAATATAAAAAAATAAAACAATAGAAGGGTTTATCGTTCGTATCTTTATTATGTTGATTTTAACTCTTTATGATATAATAAAAATAGAAAATAAATATTAATGAGGTAATGAAAAAAATGGTAAAAGTATTATTTGTATGTTTAGGGAATATTTGTCGTTCACCCATGGCAGAAGCAATATTTAGAGATATGGTAGAAAAAGAAGGATTAAGCGAAAAAAATTCAAATTGATTCAGCAGCAACTAGTAGTTGGGAACATGGTAATCCAGTTCACAGTGGAACTAAAAAAAGAACTTGCTAAAGTTGGAATTGGAGTAGAGGGAATGTATTCTCGTATCCTTAATGATAGTGACTTACAAGCAGACTATATCATAGGAATGGATAATAGTAATATAGAAAACATTAAGAAATTTATCGCAGGTAGAAAAAAACTGGTGAGGTTAAAAAAATTATTAGAATATGCTGGAGAAGATAGAATTATTGATGATCCATGGTATACAGGAGATTTCAAAAACAACATTTAGTGATGTAACTAAAGGATGTACGGCTTTACTAGAAAAAAATCAAAAAAAGAAGATCTTTAATAGGATAATAAATTATATGAGTATCATTTATTAGGAGTTTCGATCGAATAAATAATTAGATATAAGAAAGAAGGATAAATGAATTTTAAAAAAATAATAATAGGAATAATAGCATTAGTTGCTATAGTAGGAGTTGCTTTAGGAGTAAAATCGCAATTTTCACATAAAGATACACCTCAAGAAAGAGGAAACAGTCTTGTAGAAAACTCTTCGACAAATACTTCAAATATTGATACGAGTAATATAGTTAAAGACGAATTGTATGCTGAAGGACAAGGGAAAAAAATATACGGTTATATTACTGCGCCTAAAAATTATAAGGAACAAAAGCTACCAACAATAATTGCTTCTCACGGTTTCGGAGGAAATGCTGAACGACAAGATTATTATGCTCAGAGTTTAGCCAAGGAAGGATATGTAGTTTACTCATTTGATTTTATGGGTGGAAACAAAAATAGCCGAAGTGGAAATGACACTTTAAAAATGTCTGTATTTACAGAAGTTGATGATCTCGACGTAGTAGTAAACACATTAAAAAATCAAAACTTTGTAGATAAAAATAACATTTTCTTATTAGGTCAAAGTCAAGGTGGAGTCGTGTCTACTATTGAAGGTGCTAAACTTAAAAATGAAATCAAAGGATTAATATTGATATTCCCAGCGTTTGTATTATTTGATGATGCACGAGAATTATTCAAGTCAGTATCAGATATCCCAGAAGTTTATAATCATAGAGGAACAGAAGTAGGGAAAGCTTATTTTGAAAAATCATTAGAATATGATGTTTATAACGATATGAAGAACTATGATGGAAAAGTTCTTATTGTTCATGGAACAAGTGATAATGTAGCACCGATAAGTTATTCGAGACGTGCTATAGAAACTTTTAAAGATGCTAAGTTAAAAGAAATTCCAGGAGCTGGTCATGGGTTTAGAGGAGCGCAACAAGAAGAAGCTACTAAAGCGATTATTGACTTTGTAAAAGGAAGTACTCAAGGAGATAGATAATGTTAAACGTTAGAACGGTTGAATTACAAGATGCCGAAAATTTAGTAAATATTTATAGACCATATGTTGAACATACGGCTATTACTTTTGACTACACTGTACCAAGTGTACACGAATTCGAAGAAAAAATCTCAAAATCAATTCAAAGTTACCCATTTTTAGTAGCGGAAGAAGGCGATGATTTATTAGGATATGCATATGCTAGTGAGTTTTATCCAAAAAGATGCATATAAGTGGACTGCTGAAATTACTATTTATCTAGATGAAAAGGCGCGTGGTAAAGGTGTAGGAGAGAAGTTATATACTGAACTTGAAAGACAGCTTTATGATAGAGGAATATGTAGACTAACATCATGTATAGCATATCCGGATGAAGGTAGTGTATCATTCCATGAGAAGAGAGGGTTTAGAAAGGTAGCTCATTTTGAAAAAGTAGGTTATAAATTTAATCGTTGGTATGATGTAGTATGGTACCAAAAAGATATTAGAGAAAATATTGAATAGAAAAAAAGATCCCCACAAGAAAATTTGAGTAATCTTGTGGGGATAGATTTTATTCTGACATTTTTTGAGCAAGAATTACAGCGTATGGATAAGGGGAAGCAGAAAGATTTTCATTATACTTAATTATCTTCCAATCATTATAATAGTTTTTTAACTCACCTTCAATAAAAGTAAATGGGAATGGAGGACATCTATGACCTACTTTGTTCAATGCGCTCACGATTAGGTTATATCCACTATCATTAGTTTGTTTTTTGATATTAGCGATAATACTATGTATTCGTGTTGGATTCAAATACATAAATACATCAGTAGCAAAGATAAAGTCATATGTATCCTTTATATTCGCTTCAACAATATCGTGTTTAAACATTAAGATTTAGTTTTTCTTTAATTGATATGTCAGCAAGATCTTGTAAGAATTTCGCATCAATATCGACAGCAGTAATTTTAAAATCTAATGAAGAAAGGTATAATGAATTTTTTCCTTGACCTGCACCTAAGTCTAATGTTTTGCAAGGTTTTATGTATTTCATTGCAGCTACAACTTCTGGATGAGCCGGACTTAGGTCGTACTTGTTAAAAAAGTAATTCTCAGCTGTACAGTAAAACTCTAGGTGAAACTGTAGGTCAGTAGAATTAGGATGAATTCTAAATATGCTTTCTGGTTCAATGAGACTGATTTCACTCTTTTTATTTAAAGAACACTGTTTAATTACGGTGTTCTCTATATCTAGAAAGCTTAATTTCATTTTTCCTTTAACTATTATCAGTTTTGTCCAAACACCTTGTTTAGTATAAAAGCCCTCTCTATAGTTTTTTGGGAGTGATAGAGCAGTAAGGTTTGAAGTACGTTTAAAACAAAGTAAATTATTCTCCATAAGCTGCGCCTTTCATAGTAATTTACTAATATTATATCATGTGAAAAGTTTAATTAAAAATGATATCCTAAAGAATAAGTATTAAATTGTAAACGATGTAATTCAATAGGGAGTGACTTAAAAATCGTGATTTCGAAGAAATGATATGTACCCCTTTTACTGGACAAGCCAGTGAAAGGGGTATTTTTTATGCGTTATAGCTATGAATTTAAAGTAAAATGTGTTGAGATGTATGAAAGAGGAGAATATCCAAATACACCTAATGGAATAACCACTAGAAAATTTAGAGATACTATTAGGAAATGGAAAAGAATGGTCGATTCATTAGGAGTGAGTGCCTTACGACCTAAATCAAAAAATAAAAAGTGGAAGCCAGAAGAAAAACTAGTATTAGTTTCCAAAATTTTAGCTGGTTATTCATATAATTCCGTTGCACTAGAGAATAGAATTAACTATAGGATATTATATAATTGGGTTCAAAAAAATATAAGGAAAAAGGTTATAATGGACTTGTAGATGAGAAGAAAGGAAGACCAAGAAAGGTACCTATCATGAAAGAAAATAGAAGTCCTAAACCATTAAAAGAGTCAGAAAGAGAAGAATTAATTAGATTACGTGAAGAAAATAGATTTATAAAAACGGAAATCGAAAATATTAAAGCGGAAAAAGAAATAATAAAAATTAATAGCCTTGAGGCGAGAAAAATGGGCTGCGCAACTCAAGGCGAAAAAAAGCAGCGATCATCAAAGAACTTAGAAAAAAAGGATATCCATTAAAAATGTCTTTTACAAGAAATAGGAATGGCTAAATCAACATATTATTATTTAATAAATAAGGGAGATGTAGACGCTGTGGCTATTCGTAATGAACCAGTGTTAAAAGAAATTAAAATTATTTTTACCGAAAATAAAGGACTATATGGTGTCCGTAGAGTTCACAATGAACTAATTAATAGAGGTTTTAAAATAAATCATAAACGTGTACAAAGTCTTATGCATAAAGAAGGACTGAAAGGGAAACGTCCTAAAGAAAGATATCACTCATATAAAAGGAACAATAGGAAAAAGTCGCTAATAATATAATAAATCGAGATTTCAGTACAACTGCTCCTTTACAGAAATGGACTACAGATGTATCACAATTCAATTTTTCATGGGGAAAGTGCTATTTTTCAGCGATTCTAGATATGCATACAAATGAAATAATATCATATGATTTATCTTTACATCCAAATTTAAATCAGATAAAAAGGATGTTAGAAAAAGCATTTAATAAATTTCCAAAAACAGAAGGGTAATAATGCATTCGGATCAAGGGTGGCAATATCAACATTCACACTATAGAAGTGAGTTGAAAAAACATGGAATTATTCAATCGATGTCTAGAAAGGGAAATTGTTATGATAATAGTATCATGGAATCATTTTTCGGAAGAATGAAGACGGAGATATTTTATGGTTATGAAAAGAATTATATGTCATTTGAAGAGTTTAGTAAAGCTGTATATGAATATATAGCTTATTACAACAACAAGAGAATTCAATCAAAAACAAAATGGATGTCACCTGTACAATACAGGATAACATCCACTTGTATAAATTAAATATATATGTGTCCAGAATTTTTGGGTACATATCAAAAATCGATTTTTGTCGAGTCACCCCCGCAAAGTTTATTAGATATCTAAAAAGCTTTCACCAAGCGAATTTAGATATCAATAAACCACTGCGTCTATGAGTTCTCATATGAACTTTGTTAAGTTTTAGGTCTTTTGGGTCAGCCCTGCTATTTACATTATAGTTATTTTTCTATTATTATAAATATAAAAGAATTAAATAAAAAAAGCAGGTGTTTTTTTATGAGAACAATAGTAATTTCAGATATACATGGATGTTTTTATACAATGAAAAAAATTACTTGATGAAGTAGAATTTAATAGTACTGAAGATAAACTAATCTGCCTAGGTGATATGTGTGACAGAGGAAAAAATACTAAATTGGTTTGGGAGTATTTTTATAACTTGCAGAATGATAACAAACAACATGTTGTATTATTAGGAAATCATGAGGACATGTTTAACTTAGCAATAAGAGAGGCAATGTATGAACATTCTATTGATAAAAAGACAAGATCATTATTTTTAGAAACAATGGTTTAACAACATTGCAATCATTTTTATCCTCAAGCGACAACTGAGAATAGACGAGAGTATTTTTAGAAAATTCGCTAGAGAACAAAAAAAATTAAGAGTATGGCTGAAGAACCTACCTACAAGATACGAAAGTTCAAATTATTATTTTGTACATGCTGGTGTGGATTTTAATAAGAACTTTTGGGATCAAACTCATCGTGATATGGTTTGGATAAGAGAACCATTTTTTTAAGTAGTAAGGAAAGATATCATAAAAAAAGTATTTCACGGTCATAGTCCTGTAAAAGAAGCACCTTTATTATGAAATAAAAAGATAATCGAATAAATATTGATGGTGGTTGTGTCTATGGAGGTAAATTAAATATAATAGTAATAGCAGGATCTGAATTAATAATCAAACAAAAGTAAGATATTAGACGATGATATATATTACAATAAAGAAGGATAGAAGTTGATGAAATCAGCTTCTATCCTTCTTTATAAACAAAAACCGAGCACATTTGTCTCGGTCTCTTATAGAAAAGGAAAGTTTATGAAGTTTATAACTATTTACTAGTTATAGATATATTATAAGTGTTAAACCTTAAATATACTTTAAATTTAGTTTTAAGTTAAAAATAATTAAAAAAATCTAAAGAATCTTTATTTTTAAAAAGGTTTTTATGGAATAATTATTATGATAAAAAGAAAGTGTGGTTAAAAAGTAAATAATAAAAAATAAAGTAACTAAAAAAAGATTTTTTTCATATTACTAAATTAATTCTAAATATTTCTAAATTGTTACAAAATGTATTTTTGTATTACAAAATTGAAAAATCTATTGATAATCAATAAGGAAATGAATTATAATTAAGGAGAAGTAATTATTAAAATAAAAATTCTTAGGAATTGATAGTATAGAGGAGAACATAAACAATGAGAAAACAAGGAATGAAACTAACTACTAAAGTCTTAACAGGTTTAGTATTATTAACAGGTATAACATCATTGCCAACAAATGCGGTTGAAGTTAAAACTGCAGCAGTTGATGTAAACAAAGCTAGCGTTAAAGCAAAAGTATACGAACTAAATGGTCATTATTATGCAAAATTAGTAGCGGATAAAGAAGTGGCTAACGTTGTGGTTCGTATTACAACTGAGACTAAGGCTGAATTTCTATTAAAGAAAGATATCATAAAAGCTGGAGAAGAAGTAATTGTTGAATTAGATATGAAGGCGAAAGTTCCAACTAGAAAATTACCGCACACAGATGTTGTAAAAAGAGAAGGATTTACTGTAGAGAATAAAGTAGGTGGACACACGTTCAAAGTTAATGTTCGATATGAAATAGCAACAGAAGAAGTAAAAGAAAAACAAAAAGAAACTCCTAAACCAGGAGGTACATCATCAACTTCAGCAACTAGTAATCAATCAAAAGGAACTGAAGCTAAGACAGAACAACCGGCAGCAACAGCTCCTACAGAAAATACAACAAAACCTGCAGAAAATGCAAAACCAGTTGAAGTTAAAAAAGCAGCTGAGACACCAGTTGCTGGAACTGATAGAAGTGCAGTAGCAACTCCAACAAAAGAAGAGACTAAAGCGGTAGAAGCTAAAGTACAAGAAGCAAAAGATGCAGAGGCGAAAGCTAAAACTGATAAAGAAGCGGAAGCTAAGAAAGTTGCCGATGCAAAAAAAGCAGAAGCTGAGAAAACAAAACAGCAAACTACAGCACCAGCACCAGCAGTAGCAGGAACTAAAGAAGAGCAAATAAAACAAGCGTTCATAGCAAAAGTTGCAAAATTAAGACAAGTAAATGGATTTTTAGGATTGACGTCGAACGCAGCTTTAAATACAGCTGCTCAAAATAGAAGTTCTGATGTACCGAATCGTGGAATAGATGCTAATATTCATGGTCCAAATGGAAGTCTTCAATACGAAACAAATGCGGTGAGACAATCAGGATATACTAAACCATTTTCTGTAAATATCGCAATTACAGGAAATTGGGGTTCAACAGATGATGTTGCTCAAAGATTATTTGATATCTTATTTAAGGAAATTGGAAATGTAGTTCCAGCATACCCATATGCACATAGAAATCATCTATTAGACGCAACGGCTACTGAAGTAGGCGTAGGAGTAACAATGAAAAACGGACAAGTTTACTTAGTTCAGTACCAAAGTACTGCAGGTGGAGGATATAGTGCTCAAAATCTGCTAAACCTGGTAAATATTTAGATGGTTCAACTGCAATCTACTCAAATGGAAAAAAATAGTAGGATAATTTTTAGTAGAAAAAAATAAATTAAACTGAATTTAATATTTTATGAAAAGGTGAGAACATAGCGTCTCACCTTTTCATTGTTCTATTACAAAAATACATTATACATCTATCTATGGGAAGGGAATTTTTGAAGTGAACAACTCAATCTATATTGTTTTATATTGGATGAAATATGGTTTCTATGTGCAGAATATAGTGTTTTAAATTCTAATAATAAATATTACAAATTAGTTACATATTATAAATTTATAATTTATAATGTAACTAACTATACTCTATGAAAACCTATTCTAAAGCTAATGTAATTCAACGAAAGTTTGTAACGAAAATTGTAAAGAAAATCAGAATATATTACAAATCAGTAATTCTATTGATTAAAAACACGTAAATTAGATATAATTAATTCAACAATAAATTTTTAGGAGAAATTTAATGAGTAAAACGAAATTGACTAGGAGAATAATAACTGGATTAGTAATATTAGTTGGAGCATCTGGAGCAGTTACAGTTGCTAATGAATTTAATAATGCAGCCGTAAATGTTAATAAAAAGATGTAAAAGCTAGTGTTTATGAAAAATGGACACTATTATGTGAAACTTACAACAGCTAAAAAAATGTTTCTAATGTAGTTGCACGAGTAACTACAGAAGATAGAAAAGAATATGTAGTTAAAAAAGAAGCTATTAAAGCAGGAGAAGTAGTAGAGTATGAAATCGACATAAATGCAGATGTACCTACTAGAAAATTACCACATACTGCACCTAAAAGAGAAACTGTTAAATCTGTTGTAACTTTAGGAAATCACACTTTCAACACTGTAGTGAGTTATGATGTAGAAGTTGCTGATTCTCAAGAACAAGCGGCTAAGCCAGTAGATAAAAATACTGAAAAGAAAACAACTTTAGATCAACTTGCTGATAAGAGAGAAGTAACTGCTGAACAAAAAGCTAAAGAAGAAGCAGAAGCTAAAAAAGCAGCAGAAACAAAAGCAGCTGCGGATGCGAAAGCAAAAGAAGCTGAAGTTAAGAAAGCAGCGGAAACAAAAGCAGCTGTTGATGCGAAAGCAAAAGAAGCAGAAGCAAAAGCGGCAAAAGAAGCCGAAGCCCAAAAAGCAACTACGGATGCTAAATTAAAACAAGAAGCAGAAGCAAAAGCAAAAGCAGAAAAAGAAGTAGAAGCTAAGAAAGCTGCAGAGCTAAAAGCAAAACAAGATGCAGAGGCAAAAGCAAAAGAAGCAGAAGCTAAGAAAGCAGCTGAAGCAAAACAAACAACTACAGTAGCTGGTGGATTACCAGAAGTAACTGCTGCAGAATTGGCTGATCCTGCGATGAAGGGATTAACACCACATACTAAAAAGATGAAAGTAGCTTTAGCAAAGAAATTTGGAATAACAAGCTTCTCACTATTTAGAGAGGGTGATGATGATGGTACTGGTCACGGACATAACACAGGTATGGCTGTAGATTTTATGGTATATTCGGATTCAGCTAAAGGGGATCAACTTGCAGAATATTTAACTAAGCACATGGATGAACTTGGAATCTATTATATTATTTGGAAACAAAGATTCTATATGTCACAACAAAACATTTATGGACCAGCAAATACATGGAACATAATGCCTAACCGTGGTGGAGTAACTGCTAACCACTATGACCACGTTCACGTGAGTTTCAAAAAAATAATAATAAAATTATAGACAATTAACAGATGAAAAATTACTATCTGTTAGTTGTCTATTTTACATTAAAAAAACTAAATAATACTTTTTAAATTATAGTGTGAAGTAGTATAATTATAGATGAGTAGTAGTATAGGAGGTAAATATGTCAGAGAAGAAAATGAACATGATTGTGTGTGGAGGTTGAAACTCGAAAAATAGGGCCGAGCCTTATCAGATATACTAAAAAGACCTTCCAAAAAAAGAAGATAAAAAAATTTAATAGTTGGGTATGAATCTTCGGATGATGCAGCAGTTTATAAAATTTCTGAAGATAAGGCGATTATTCAAACATTAGATTTCTTTACAACAATGATAAATGATCCATATCTATATGGGCAAATTGCAGCAACTAATGCGCTTAGTGACGTCTACGCTATGGGTGGAGAAGTTATCTCAGCATTAAATATAGTAGCTTTCCCAGAAAAATATGGATTTAGAAATTTTACATCAAATACTAAAAAGGTGGAGCGGAAAAAGTTCATGAAGCAGGAGGGGTTCTTGCAGGAGGACACTCTATTCACGATGCTACACCAAAAATACGGATTATCAGTAACAGGAATAGTTCATCCTGATAAAATATTACAAAATAACAATTGTAAAGTAGGAGATTTATTAATCGTAACAAAACCATTGGGAGTGAGTATTATTAATACAGCTCATATGGTAAAAGAATGTTCAGAAGAAGCATTTGCTCAAAGCGTTAAGCAAATGACAACACTTAATAAATATTCTGCTCAAATGATGAAAGATTTTAATGTTAATAGTTGTACAGATATTACTGGATTCGGTTTTTTTAGGACATCTTGTAGAAAATGTTGGATGGTAAACATTCAGCAGAAGTATATTCGAAAGATATTCCATATATCGAAGAAGCGTATAAATGTGCAAATGAATTTGTTATTACTGCCGGTGGTCAACTTAACAGAACATTCGTTGAGCCAAACGTAGAATATCAGATTAAAGATTTTGCATTAGAAGAAATAATGTATGATCCACAAACATCTGGAGGACTTTTAATAAGTTTACCGGAAAGTGAAGCGTACGAATTATTAGAAAACTAAACACTCTTTGAAATTAAGAGTGCTATAGTAGGAAAAAGTTATAGAAAAACAAGAAAAAGCAGTTATTATTAAATAACTTAGAAGACAATAGGAGAATATAAGTATGAAAAAAAGAAATTTTAGATGCACAAGGCTTAGCTTGCCCAATGCCAGTTATTCAAACAAAAAAATTATTACTAGAAAATGATGTAGTAGAAACAATCGTAGACAATGTTATAGCTACTCAAAACTTAGAAAAAATGGCTACACAATTAGGGTTCAATTTCTCAGTGAAAGAAGAAGCAAAAGATAAATATATCGTTACTATTTCTAAGGGAGATGTTAACGAAGGTGTAGTTGTGGATACATTGTGTGATAAATGTGTTGTTCCTGTAACTCAAGCTACACGTGCACTAGAAGAAGATACGAAAGTAACTTTATTAGTAAAAACTGAAGATAGTGTAGAAAGTCTTAGAAAATTTGCTGATAAAAATAGTTATGAGTTCAAAGTTTCTGATATTGAAGGTGGCTTTAAAGTTGAAATTACAAGAGAAGAAGCACCGCAATTAGAAGCTTTACCAGTAGTTAAAGATGACAGCTATATCGTTGTGATTAACAAAGATCAAATGGGACACGGTAGTGAAGAACTAGGTAAAAGATTAATTAAAGCATATCTTTTATGCTTTAGGTGAACAAGAAGTTCTTCCTAAAAAAAATTATTTTTCTACAATAATGGTGGAATTTTTAGTAGATAAAAACTCGAAGCCACGTACTAGAAGAGCTAAAAACACTAGAAGAAGGTGGAGTAGAGATAGTTTGCTGTGGTGCATGTATTGACTACCACAATATTGATTTAGCAGTTGGAAATCCAACAAATATGTACTTCATCGTAGAAGACATGAGAAAAGCTAATAAAGTAATTCAACCGTAGGAGGAAGCATGATAGAAGAAGGATTAGTAGTTTTTAATAGTACACACGATTCAATAAAGGCGGATAACATTTGTCTAGAAAGAGAAATGGGAGCGTCACTTATTCCAACACATCCATCTATAGGTGTAGGTTGTGGATTCATGCTAAAAACAGCTTGGGATAATTTCGATAACATTGTAAGAATGTTAGAGGATGAGAAAATCGAATATCGTGGTTTGTATTATTCTAGAAAAGCTGGAATCAAAAGAATAATAACAGAATTAAAAGATTATAAAATAAAATAAAATTTTGGATAGAGGTTATTATAGAGAAAGTTTAAAATCTATTTTGTAAAGTTCTCTCTCATAATCTCTATTCTTAATATAATGTGTAAAGGTGAATTGTATGAATAACAATGTAATTATTGGTACTGCAGGGCATATAGATCATGGGAAGACAACCCTGATAAAAGCTCTAAGTGGTATTGAAACAGATACTACTCAAGAAGAAAAAGACAGAGGAATGTCGATAAATCTTGGATTTGCTTATTTTGATCTACCAAGTGGAAAAAGATGTGGTGTAGTTGATGTTCCAGGGCATGAAAAATTTATTAAAAATATGCTAGCTGGAGTTAGTGGAATAAACTTAGTATTATTACTAGTTGATTCAAGAGAAGGTATAATGCCTCAGACGAAAGAACATATTGATATCTTAACGTTACTAGGAATTGAAAACTACATTATCGTAATGACAAAAATAGATTTAGTTGAAGAAGAATATCGAGAACTTGTTAAAGAAGATATTCGAGAATTCATCGCCGGAACAGTTCTGGAGAATTCTCCAATTATAGAAGTAGACTCAATTAGTAAAAAAGGTTTAGACAATCTGTTAGAAACAATTGATAAGAAAACAGAAGATATTGAAGCGAAAAATATAGAGAAAAATGCTAGACTTAATATCGACCGTTCATTCCAGGTAAAAGGATTCGGAACAGTTGTTACGGGAACTCTTACGGAAGGTGTAGTAAATGTAGGGGATGAGCTTGTTATTTATCCAAAAGGAATAAAAACAAAAGTAAGAAATATACAAGTTCACGCAAAAGATGTAGAAAAAGCCTACGCAGGCCAAAGAACAGCGATAAACTTAGCGAATATAAAATTTGATGATGTAAAACGTGGAGACACTTTAGCGACTGCAGATTCATTAACAAAGACTTATATGCTAGATAGTGAGATTAAATTAATCAATGATGAGAGAGCTAATCTTGAATTATGGGATAGAGTGCGTGTATATATAGGTACTGAAGAAGTCATGGCAAGGGTTGTACCACTTGGAACAGACTTATTAAAAGCAGGAGAGAGCAGTTTTGCTCAACTTAGACTAGAAGATGAAATAGCAGTTAAAAATTATGATAAATTCATCATTCGTACTTATTCACCAATGGTTACAATAGGTGGAGGGGTAATTCTTGATGCTAGTCCAAAAAAACATAGTAGATTTAATGAAGAAATTCTTGAAAAACTCAAAGTACAGCTTGAAGGAAATACATCAGATTTAATAGCTAACTATATACTATCACATAATAACTATTTAGTTTCTAAAGATAGTATCGTAAAAGATTTACAACTTCCAGAAGAAGAGATAGTGGAATCAATAGCACAACTAATAGAAACAGCTACAGTTTATGAGACTAAGTTAGGATATATTCATAAGAAAAAAATATGAAGAAGTATTAGAAAAAAACTGAAAAAAATTATTAGTAGAATATCATAATAGATTCAAATTAAAAGTTGGTATTCCTAAAATTGAGGTGCTTTCTAAGTTTAAACTTTCTCAAAAAGAAACGTTAGAGCTACTTGATCTATTTATAGCGAACAACGAAATTCGACTAGAAGGTAACTTAGTAGCTGAAAAAGATTTCGTAGTTAATTATGATAAAAAACAATTGGCTGAAAAAGAAAGAATAGAGAAGGCTTTACTAGAAGGAGGGTTTACACCACCGACTATTAAAGATTTAACAAACGGAGAAAAACCAAAAGTTGAGATATTAGAATCTCTAATCGACAATACAATAGTTAGATTAGATGCTGATTTAGTATTACATGCTAATGTATTAAAAGAAGCTATTCAAAAAGTAGAAGATCACTTTAGTGCAAATGAACAAATGGGATTAGCTGAATTTAGAGATATGACAGGTTCTAGTAGAAAATATTCTATGGCTATTTTGGAATATATCGATAAACTAGGAATTACTCGACGTGTAGAAAATTATCGAGTATTAGCGAAAAAATAAATAAAGAAGGGAGCTAAGTCATCGTACAAAACTGACTTAGATAAGGTAAGGGATATGAGTTATTATTTCGACTATGGAGCAACATCATTAAAGAAACCAAAAGAAGTTGCGGACAGAGTCTATGAAGTACTATCATCGGCGAAATATGCAAATGCATCAAGAGGTAGTTATTATGAAGCGAATAACGCTTTTCGTGAAGTTTTTGAAGCAAGAAATGATATTGCAAAATTCTTCGGTTTGAAAGATGAAGATAGAGTAGTATTCACGAGTAATTCTACAGAGAGTCTGAATATAGCAATATTAGGATTATTAGAAAAAGAAGATCATGTAATTACGACTTCTATGGAGCACAATTCAGTATTAAGACCAGTTTATTTAGCTCATGAAACAATTGGATGTGATTATACGATTGTTAGAGCTGGAAAAACAGGATTAATCGACTATGACAAACTAGAAAAAGCTATTAAACCTAATACAAAAATGATCGCTATCACTCATGGTTCGAATGTTACAGGAAATATAGTAGACTTGGAAAAAGTTGCTGCTACCTGTAAAAAACATAATATTATTTCAGTTGTGGATGCATCGCAAACTGCTGGAGTAGTGCCTATTAATATAGATGAACTAGGAATAGATGTCCTATGTTTTACAGGGCATAAAAGTTTATACGGACCACAAGGTATTGGAGGACTATGTGTAAGACTTAAAGAACCTGAAATTAAGAGATTTAAAGTCGGTGGAAGTGGAGTTAGAACTTTCGATGAGAAACATCCAGGAGAATATCCGCTGCGCTTAGAAGCCGGTACGCTCAACACTGCAGGAATCTTAGGTTTACATGAGGGAATAAAATATATAAATAGACAGGGAATAGAAAATCTTTATGAAAAACAGATGAACTTTGCGAACAAATTCTATAATGAATTAAAAGACTTAGATTGTTTAGAGTTTTATGGAGATTTTACAAAAGAACGTACAGCAGTAGTTTCATTGAACTTCAAAGGAATTTCAGCTTCCGATGTTGCAGATGTACTTGCTGAAGAATATGACATTGCTGTTAGACCTGGAGCACACTGCGCACCTCTAATGCATGAGGTACTAGGGACAAAAGAACAAGGTATAGTGAGATTTTCTTTTTCTAGTATGAATACAGAAGAAGAAGTAGACTATGCGATCAATGCTATAAAAACATTAGCAAAAGAAATTTAGGAGAATTATTATGTCAAAACAATTATTATCACAAATTCCCGCAATAAATAAAATTTTATTATTAGATGAAGTAAAAAGCACTAATAAATGAATATGCAGAAGTAGCGGTGAAATCAGCGATAAAAGAATATATTGATAGAATTAAACAAGAAATACTAAATGAAGAATTATTCGAAGTTCCAAGTTTAGAGAAAATTGTAGTAGAAGTTACACAAATAGTAAAAAAAGAAGACAGAAATTCTTTACGTCGAGTTATAAATGCAACTGGAACAATATTACATACAAACTTAGGTCGTAGTTTACTAAGTCAGAAGATTAAAGAAAATATTGAGAGTGTAGCATTTAACTATTCTAATCTTGAGTTTGATATTGATAATAAAAAACGAGGAAGTCGTTATGTCCACCTTATTGATATTATCAAAAATTAACAGGTGCAGAAGATGTCCTTGTAGTTAATCAACAATGCTGCAGCTGTACTATTAACGTTAAATACACTTGTTAAAGATAAAGAAATAGTAGTTTCTCGTGAGAGCTAGTAGAAATCGGTGGAGCATTCAGAATTCCTGAAATTATAAAACTAAGTGGTGGTACTCCTATTGAAGTAGGTACTACGAATAAAACACACTTAAAAGATTATGAGAATGCGATTAATGACAATACAGGAGCGTTATTAAAAGTTCATACTAGTAACTATAAGATTGTAGGATTTACTAAAGAAGTATCAAATGAAGAGATATCTTACCTTGCTCGTGAGAATGAACTGGTATCTATAAACGACTTAGGAAGCGGTCAGTTCGTTGACTTTTCTAAATATGGATTACCTTATGAACCAACTGTAAAAGAAGTGCTTGATAGTGGTATTGATATAGTAACTTTTAGCGGTGATAAACTTCTGGGAGGACCACAAGCAGGTATTATCGTTGGTAAAAAAGAGTATATAGAAAAAATGAAAAAGAATCAACTTACTCGTACGTTACGTGTAGATAAGATGACTTTAGCTGCATTAGAAGCTACATTAAAACTATACTTAGATGAGAAAGAAGCGTTAGAACACATTCCTACATTACACATGATTTCATTATCGAAAGAACGTTTATTTAGTAAAGCAGACGTACTAAAAACAAGACTTAGTGACTTAGACTTCAAAATTACAATAGTTGAAGATAAGGCAGAAGTCGGTGGAGGAAGCTATCCAGCAAGTTACTTAGAAAGTGTTGTGGTAAAATTAGAACACCCAAGACTAAGTGCTACAGAATTAGAAAGACGACTTTTAGAAGTAGAAATACCTATTATTACACGAATTAAAGACAATGAATTAATTCTTGATATGAGAACACTTCGTACTAGAGAATTCGATTTAGTTAAACAAGCTTTTAATAGAAGCCACGAAGTAAAGATAGAATTTAAGTGCATATTAAATAATATTTTATAAAACCAGAAGGTGAGTATATGTTTAGGGAAATAAATATAGAAGATACACAAGAAATAGCAGAAATTTGTAAAAGTAGCATTAGGTTACGATGTAGATGTTGAAAATGTAAAAGAACAAATAGCGAAGTTAACTAATGATAAGAAACAACATATCATTATCGGTTATGAAGATGAAAATACAAGGAAGATTATAGGATTTGTTCATGCTCAAATGTACGAAAGTTTCTATAGTCATCTAGGATTAAATATTTTAGGACTCGCTGTTAATCCTGATTTTCAAGGTAGGGGAATAGGTAGAAAACTTATGAATGAGTTAGAAGACTATGCCGTAGATAATAATATTAGCTTTATTAGATTAAATTCTGCTTTGAAACGTGAAGAAGCGCATAAATTCTATGAACATATCGGATATACCTGTGATAAAGTTCACAAAATGTCTACTCTTTTTTGTGGTAATATTAGGTTATAATAGTAAAATATTAGAATTTAAATTGTTGATTTATAAAATAGAAGATGTGATATAATTAAACGAAGAAGATAAATAGAAAAAATTACAAACCATTTACAAATGGACAGAGGGAAACGAAAGTTACTTCCCAAACTAAAAGAGTTATTACCGGTAGATTATAATAGTATTACGAACCTCTTTTAGGAGGAGGCTTTTATTTTCTTGAATTATCTCCTAGAGATGCGACTATTAATGATTTTTAATGAGGAGTTAATTAATTGTTATATTCAAATATAATCCTAAGGAATTCATTGAGATTCTAGGATGCACAAAGAAAGAAATAGTAAAGAGTATTATCTAGAGATAAGAGGATTAGATAGATTAGATACTCGTATGTTATCGGATATTGAGTGTGTGCCTGTATATAATGTATATGTTAAGAGTTAATTTTAATGGATTATACAGGGTTAATTCATACCAATCTATGTCCCATATGGAAATTATTCTAATCCTAAATTGTAGATGAAGAATTACCTTAGTGGTATCAGTGATTGTCTAAATTCAAATGAAATTACTATGGGAGTGGAGATCTTTGAAGATAAGTCTAAATACTTTCGTAAAAGAAGGAGATCTTTGTTTATCTGATCCGCCCGTTTATATCTCCTCAAACGAAACCACAGCCTCACTACACTGGCATACACACGAAGCTGACTTTTCATGAGTGATCGAAGCACGTTTACGAGATGTTACAGTTAGAAAATTAACAGAGGTGTAAAGGTACAGGGTGTCAAATTCTTCGGAGTGGAACTACCAGTTGATTTATATAAAAGAGTTTAATGTACATGTGTAGATGTAAACTAGAAACTAATGGAGCGGAAATCAACTGGTAGGGTAGTATAAAGAAAGTTATAATTACACATTATTAAGGGAGTGAAGCATTATGGACATATAGCACTATGCAAAACAAAATAACGCACACTCGCTTTTAGGGTGGAGCGATAGACTGAGTGTCATCGGTACCAGCGTGCGAGTTACTGATACATGATTTCGCTGATCCATACTACTCTAAGCAACGATTGGCCTTTTTCACTTTGGAGAGAAAGCAGTTTCAGTTAATAAAGGGTGATTGGGATAAAATATCATCTTTGATGAAAAGCATAACTTTAATCGAGAATGATAAGAAAAGCTAAAAGAGTTTTTGAAAACCAAATGCACAATTTGGATTTTCGGGAACATACACAATATTTATTCAGTTGGTATGGCTCGAGAGCAAGAGGACTGAAAATTTTAAATAATATACATACAGGCAAAAACTAATCCAGCACCAAATTTATCATGTAGATATTTTACGCATTCTACGGAGACTATATTATGGGCAAGGAAGTTTGATAACACGCAAAGACATACTATAATTATAGATTTGATGAAGAAATCAATAAAGCAATGAAAGATGTTTTGGACAGGTCTTTAACAAAATTAGTGAAAAATGGGCAGAAACATCCACTCAAAACCGAAATACTGATTGAAAGAATTATTATGCTAGTACAGAAAGGGTAGATTATGTTTTAGATCCTTAGAGGGGAACAACAGGAGTTGCAGCCAAAGACATTAGGGACGTAAATTTTGTGGTGGAATAGGATTTTTAGAAGAATACGAGATATAGCTAAGAGAAGACTGGAGGCAGTAAAATGATTTAAAGATAGAATAGGTGAGCAAAATACGAAAGACTGGTTTAGAATTTGAGCTGCAGACAGATTTAAAAGAAATTATTTCTAAATTGAAGAATTATGAAGTGAGAAATTGTGATTTTAATACTTCTAGATGGAAAAGCATGAAAAGGGAAAAAGTTGCCTCTGAAGTAAAAACTGCAAGATGATAGTATTATATAAACAAAAAGAAGTAGCTAGAATTTTTGTGAAAGTTATATAGATATTTTGACAAATAGATGGTTACGACTACATGCAAAATAATATCCAGTAGATTACATACTAGATGATGCAATTTTGTGATAGTAGTGTACAGTATATTGTAATAGAGGCGAAAACCTCAAAGTGGGAAGTGGTGTGATGAAAAATTACAAACCTGTGACGTAAATTAAAACAATGGTAGGAAGCCATTCCTCCGTTAAATGTTAGTTGAAACACTATTGTCGCATTAGGAGAAAGAATGGTTTTCGCAAACGTGCAACATAAGGACGTATTAGATTATATTATTTGTGTAGGTTGTGTATCATTCTCAACCATACCATTGAGTGTGTTAGGATTACCAGTAGAGGAGAGATGCACAGACGAAGTTTAGTGAATATTTAGCCAGTAAAAGTAGATGACAAATTAGATTATTTCTTTTGCACTATCAGTTGTCATTAATAGAACACCTTCAGAGTATTATGTGAATTGGGATAGTCAGAAGAGAGACGTAAAGGCATTTGAATTAGGAGTTGCATACTTTGAAATTCACTTCGAATAGGAAAAGAAGGTATTTATCATGAGGCTTTGAGGACTATTTCTAGAAGCAAATCTCACAGCTTTTGGAAAAAGCCATTCCTGAGTTTAACAGCTGCAGTAGAGAAAGCTCTTAGGACATATTATTCTTTGACGTAGATGGCATTATGAACTTTTAATCAACTCAGATTTCAAAATATTGATACATAGTCAATTGTGAAAAGTATGTAGATTTCTCCATGAAAGATGCAGGTACTTAGAATTTTTACAAAAGATGCGAATCGTTCATTAGTTGATTATGTTTATGGTGTAGAAGCTTGGTTTAGATAGTAATGCGAGATCGCAGTGGTACGACAACGGAGAATATATTAGAGCGTAAATGTAGAAAATTTGTATTGAACACAAAATCTAGTTTATATAGGCCTAAGCTAAACAGCAAAATTATATAAGAAGCGTGGGAATTGAAGTACCGTAGATAAAATCAGAAACGTCGTTTCTGATATTGCAGTATTTTTCAAAAGATAAAGTATGGCTTTATTGAGACTTAACTACTACAGTGAGGTGGGAGTAAATTGAAATCTGCCCTCTGGGGAAGTTCTACGGAACTAAGTCAAAATTCGATTCAAACAGCTAGACGATGTAAGTTTCTCACGCACTGATGGACAAGGCTGGCATACAGCACGTTATCCTTATCTGGAAGCTGGGGCATATAGACAATATGTAATTTAGAAATGTTAAAATGCTGAGGATATTTATCTGATTTGTTTAAAAGTGTTGCTAGTGGTGTGTGAGGAACCATAGTCAGATTTAGAAAAGTTATTTTTAAGATAGATAAACAGGTAGAAGAGAACAAAGGTGAAGGGCTGTATTTTTGACTCTTTAGTGAAATTACTTAGCTTTGGAGAATGATGAAGAGTATTTTGATATTGTCGACAATTTCTAAAGAGGATATTAAAAAGCTTATCAGTTCTTTTACTATTAAAAGCCTTAAAGAGTTGAATAATCCAAGTTACGACATCACACCAGAAGTGATAACTATGTATGTATCTCATATTTTAGGTGCATATACAATAATGAGAAGATTTCTGTAGCTGATTTCGCATAGTGGAAGTGGAAACTCTTAATTAATCTCTAGCTGCTTTATCAAAAGGTGACTACGAGTTAACTTCTGTAGATGCTGATAATAACTATGCTAGATTACAACAAAAATATTTTCAATTTATTAGAAAACCAATGTTGAGACTCATTAATCAAGATGCACTTAAACCTTTAAATATTAAAAACAAGATGTTATCATCAGTGATGAAAATACTTTTGGATATTATGTTGATGAGGATAATAGCTTAAACTATAAAGCTTTGCAGTGCAGAAGGATAGTAGCTTAAATGCCTTATCTATTCATCGAGCAAGCATCCAATTATTTAAATGATAATGGTGTAGGGTATTAGTAGTACCTCAAAAAGTTCTTGAGCTTGAAGACAATTTTAAGAAATTTCTTTAGAAGAAGATATTAATTTTAAATGCGGTAATTACTTTACCTGATGAGATGTTTAAAAATGCATCCCCAACAAAAAGCTATCATACTTTAATAACTCAAAAAAGAGCAAACTAAATTACCAAATCAAGTATTTTTAGCTCAAGTACCTAGTCATAAAAATAAAGAAGGTTACGCTAATTTTATTGAAGAATTTTAAAAATTGTTATCGAAAAATAGTATCATTAATGTATAAATGAAAAGTTATTTTCTAGAAATATGTAATAAATTGCTATTAAAGGCTGACAAGAATGTAAGAATATAATACAATATGGGAGTAGATTGCTTTAAAAGCAGTCTTATTGATTGAATGTTTGTATTTATTTTACATCTCTAAACATTTAATTAAGGATTAAATTAAGATTTTGTGAGTATCGGAGGAGGGAAACCAATGTCAAAAACTGTAGTTCGTAAAAATGAATCACTAGAAGATGCACCACGTCGTTTCAAATGTGCTGTTTCTAAAAACGGAACTATCCAAGAAGTTCGTAAACGTGAGTTTTATGAAAAACCAAGCGTTCGTCGTAAGAAAAATCTGAAGTGATAGAAAACGTAAATATTAATAATTGGTAATTATCACGCACTTATTAATGAAAACTCATTTTCCTCTTTTAGATTTATTTAAATAAGGACCCCATCGAAAGATGAGGTCTTTTATATCTTTTACTGCAGAATTAGCTACACTTGTTAAAAAGAAAGAAATTGTGTTATTCTTTATTTTAATTATTATCACTAGGAGAATAGTATGTTTGCAATAATTTGTTTAAATATTATGTTATTAATTTACATGTTGGTACTTAATTGCTGAAAATCAGAAGAAAAAATAAAATTAATAGTTTAGAAGATGATTTAAATAAAGCAATATAAAAAGACTAGCAGTATTAGAAGATGAGGCTGCAAAAAGTACAAAGTTCATAGTGAGATGCTCATAGACGCAGTGATTTATTGATATCTCCAAAATTTGCTTTATAAAATCTTAGATATCTAACATTGTGTGAGGCTGATTCAACAATAAACGATTTTAATGTGTACATAAAATCATGCGACTTTATGAATCGCACTCAGCATATTGATAAAATAGATTCCATCCAAGATCTGACGGAATCTTATTATTTTAAAATTCTATTTTTCTTATTTCTTATTCAATCTCAGCTCATATTTCTAGCATCCATAAGTATCACTAAGAACTTTAACTTCTTTTTCCATTTTTCGATTTCTTGAATTAGGCATCTTTTTCCTTTCATTTACAAGGATTTCAAGAAAATTTTTAGAAACACCAACTGCTTTAGCCCTAAAGCTAGACATTTTACAACATCTAGAGGATTGCGAATACCACCACTAGGACAATATCTATTTTATCTTTATAAGAGTAGGCGATTTCTAGACCTTTCTGCTGTAGTGTATCCAATTGCTTCTAGATATGTTGATTTATCAGTTCTTCGTCCATTTTCGATTCTCGCGAAGTTTGTTCCACCCATCCCACTGATATCAACTGCAGGGATATTTAAGTCGATGGCTAGTTTAATAGTAGCTTCTGTTCATACTAAAACCTGTTTTTAAGATTACAGGAATAGAGATTTAGAGCTGACTTTTTAAGGTTAGTACCAACTTTCGAAATTATGATCCCTCTGGCATAAATCTATTTTTGAAGAGGATTAGTATGAAGTTGAATATATTTTGCTTGTGATTTTTCAATTGCTTCTAAAACAAGTTTTGGATCTTTATCTAATCCTAAGTTTACCGAATATCCTTTAGGATAAGCTTCTTCGTCTTCTTACCTTAAGAGCTGGAGAATATGATCCTGGGAAAAATTTAATTCCACATTTTTCACTAACTTCCATAAAGTCTTGATTAATTTTATTACAATCTTACCACTCAGCAGTAATGGTATTGATGAAGAAATGGATATCTCAACGGTCACTCACAAACTGATGTGTAAAGTATCCACATCATCTAATCCGAATAGGGGGATACTGCTAACTCAATTGCGTGAGTCTAAGCTAGTTACTTTTGTTTTCATCAGCAAGAGCTAGTCTGATATGATCTTTTTCTCACATTAATCCTTTCGTAGTATATTATAGTTTTCTCAAGTTCAGCTGCAACTGATACTTATTGTTATTCTCCTCGAATCCTAAACTACAATGTCACCACTACCTGAACCACTTTGCTTACCAGCAGAATGTGATTCAATATAATTTTTCGCGGCATTGGTTTCTATAGGCATTTTAGAGAAACTCTCTAAAACAAAGCAGGTTTTCTCAAGTTTATTTTATCGTATTAAGAGCATTTGACGATCCGTTTCTATTAAATTCTCTTTAATGTTTTCTACAAGGTGATTAGAAGTCTCTACAAAAACTTTAAATTCTTTCTTTATAATTATCTTTATGTTCTTTCCAAAGTTTAACGTGCTCTTTCGTATCAACAGCTTCACCAGTCCAACTGCGCTAAGATGCTTTAAATCAGCTTTAGGCTGTATTTTTCAATAAGAAGTCCATCCTAATTTGTATTAATTATTTCTTTAACAGTTTTGTTTTTGGCAAATCTGGCATTATTAACGAATTCGGCATTGAATTTTTGATAGAAGCAATTCCATCATTGATACTGCAGCAACATCTCCCATAGATCCACTTAGATTGTGTTTAATGTTAAATAGGCAAACCAATTTTGGAAAAATAGTTAAACTCATTATATGTACATTTCTGAAAATGATAATATCGCCCGAGCTATAGCGTACAAGAACAGCGCCTAGATGAACTGTAGACCGTATTTTTTATCATCGCTATGAAGTTCATTGAAAATCAGTAAGAGCAAATGTTTTATCACTACCTGTATATCTCCGCTGAAAACTGACAAACTGCCGAACCAGTGGAAGTGGCTATTTCTCTCAAAAGGCCAATGTAGTTTTATTAATTGTATCTGAAGATGCAGCTGACTCACTTTCTACAAATACCTGCATAGGAGGCTTGTTATTAGTGCAGAAGGGAATCTTCCCAAACGCATCTGCCTGCAGAGACAGAGCTTACGCATGCGTTATCTCCACTAGGCAAAAATTATCTCTCTCCATAATTTTGAAATTTCCTCACATTTATGGTCCTGACCTTCCCTGGCTATATAGTAACTTTCTGGCATTTGAGCCAGCATCATAGTGAAGTAACATCGGTAACCTTTTAAGAAACGAAGTTCTTTCACGATATCCATAGCCATGTAGTTTCTTCAGTTAAGAATGAAAACCTTGAGTAGATGTAGAAGTTGCATCATGCATAGCTAGTGCGTTACTTTCTGCGATCTCACCAATCGCAAAAGTCGGCTCGCAGAGCTTCTTTCATTAATACAAAATCACTTTTTAGCTTTTTCTACCCAAGCACTGAAATGTGCCGATGCTTTGAATCACAGCGCCCATAGCTGACTATCGACCAGGAAATTCTCCTTTCTCATCTCTACACCACAAGAAACCACTCTCATTCTGAAGTCTAGAGATGCACCCCAACTCTCTTTCAACACTCCCATCCTCGGCTCACGCCAGCAAAGCTCATAGAAAACTTCGCATGACAGAACCAGATCCTTCTTTAGCTATTTCACTGAATTCTTTAGTAGTTTTGTTTAATTTGAAATATTCATTACAAGCATCTAATGCCATTGTTCCGCTAGAACTGAAGAAAAGTCCAGCGGCAGTAGGTAACTGTGTTATAACTTCTATAGTTATAGCCTTCGTTCAGTAGGTAAATTTAGAGATGAATTTAACCATCTTTATCAACTCTTCTGACTTTGTTTTTCGTTATTGATATAAAATTCATCAACATTACTGTCATCTATTTTTGTTTTTGATAAAAAGATTGCTCTAATCTTAAAGAAATATTAGGATTATAAGGTAAGACAGGATTCTAGATCCCCAGTATTTAACTAAGGCAATATTAGCATAACCTAAACTGTAACCATCCATGATGACATCCTTTCTTTAGTGCGTTTTGAAATTTCCAGTGCATTTTTCTTTTGTTTTGCTAAGGCTAATACAACAACCACCAGCACCACCACCGAAGCTAGCTTTAGCAACCAATTGCATTATTATTTTCATAAATTTCGCAACCTCATCGTTGCTCGCATGACTTACTCCAAGTTTTACGTAGCAGATCACGAGCTTTGCACATATATTGTCCGACAAGGTCGATGTTCTTATTTTAATGGCTAATTACCAAATCAGTAATTTGCACCTAATCCAGTCAATATATTTCTGTATTCAACATAATTATCAGCTGCGTGTTTGTAGAGTTTCTTTTAGTGATTCAACAACACCTGTATCAATAATCGCAACAACTATTTTAGATTAAAATTTGAAATCTCACTAGCTCTGTCTTTTCAGAAATAAAAAGGGAGTGTCACTAGCTACTGACTTTACATCAATACCGCTAGGATTCCTGGATAAATTTCGTAGTCATTAGCAATTTCTAACACTGAGTTTTTGCACGTGCAATAGCGATAGCATGCAGCAGAAGTCAGCCGTCCACGTCCAACTGGAATAGTGCTAGTTAGTATTAATTTTGTTTTTATCAATTCCACAAGAGTCAGTTGACAAAGCTCAGAATCTCATCTCTATGTTGAATTGTCTCTGTATCTTCTAATATAACTTGACGTTCATCTGTGAAGGGAATAGTATTCCTTTATATCCATAAACGACGGCATGTTCACCGAAGAATATGCTGTTTTGGTGTGCTTTGGCAACTCAAAAACCCAACTTTTTATTTAAGTATTATTTTAAGCTACTAATTAAAAAGATAACTAATAATACAAAATACTTTTTATATGTACCAATAATTATACTTTTTAGTATTAGTTTTTGTCAAACGTACGTGAATGAGATGAAATTATACTTGAAATAACTAGGTGTTACAGTAGTATAATTTCATCACAAATATTTTAACATGCATGACAAGCAATACCATGTGGTCTCCAAGTGCACCAAAGTTTACTAAATAATAGAATTTTTTAGATAATGCTCGATTTTCACTGGTAATGCAGCTCGACTTTTGTTTAATCATTTCAAGGATGGTTCGACAGTAGACAGTACTATCGATAAAGCAAGTGCCATGAGTTCTACCTTTCGTATCGACTATTGATGTTACACCTTAATATCATTTACAATATCATTAACCTTATCTATCACTTCAGTATCAATGCCGTCGGTAAGAACGTGCAGATTCTTTGAAAAATACTAACAGCAGTGTAAATAATAAGTAATCCGACTATTATAGCGACTACTGAATCAGCTATTGGAAGTCCGATATATGTAGCGATGATTCCTATTAGTGTTCCGATAGAAAACAAAAGTGTCACCAAGATTACTGCAAGAGTCGCAGCTCAAGAGATTTACCTGACTTTTTAGCTAGATCGAATATTAGAAATAAACCCATAATAATAGCACTCGCTAAAAGCTGACAATCTGCAGAAAGTAGGTTAGGTTGTTCGACTGTTATACTATTGCATTACATTACTGATCCCTGCATATAACATACAAAACTGAAGCTATTAATGTAGATATAAGCTCGGCTTCTAAAGACCATAAAGGTGATCTTTCATCTGCTGGTTTTTCAGGAAAATTTTTAAAACCGATAAGGACACATACTGATGAAATTACATCGGTTGCACTGTTAATCCCATCAGCAACTAAGGCTGAAGATTTAAAAAGTACACCAGCGGAAAGCTTTTTAAAACGGTACAGTAACATCATGACAAAATACTAAGTTTGGCACTCTTGTTCAGCAGTGTTTTGAATTTTATCGAAAATTGAATTATTCATGGCTTCTCCTAAAATAATATTTTCATCTATTATAACAGGTTTATTATTCAATAGAAAAATGTTATTTTAAATTAAAATTATTTCTCTCAGTGAACTTTTAGTGAAGAAACACTCTGACAAATCTTTAGTCGAGTAGCTTTTACTATTCTTTTAGAGTAGTATTGAAAGTTACAAAAATGTATATATCGAAAAGTGTACCAAAATTCCATAGAGGTATAAGAAGTTAGTTGATACTGTTACTTCTAGAGAGATATGAAGTAATTTTTGTATTTTCTATCTAAACTGGTATAGGACCAAATGATGACTACAACATTATTAATGATGAAATATATATAAACCACTTATTTTTATCTGTGTATAAATTAGTAGGTATGAGCAAATTAATGAACCTAAACAATAATGTTATAGATAATATTATGTACTTGGTTGGATAGTTCTAGAAAATAGAGAAGGAAGCAAAGAACTAATAATCAAAAATTAAAAGATAAACTAGAGAAAAATCTAAAGATTTTCATTTTGTTTTCCTTTACAGTTCTGCAATTATTGATGAAGATAACTTTTGTTTATACATTTCCCAAAATATCGGTAAAGTTTTTCCTTGTTTTTGAGATAGAATCAAATCTGTAATATTTCTAGCAATTGAATTTCTAAAGCTGATTCATTTTTGCGTATTATTTTTCATCCGAAGCGACTAGAAGTCTTCATCAATATTTCTTATTTTCTTTCATTAAGTTGAGTCTAAGTTCATTATTATGTCTTAGTAGGTCAGCTGTATTCTAGTGCATCCTCCTTGCTAATATTATTTATCTTTCATAACTTCTGTGATTGTTGTACTTATATTGCGCATATCTTTAAATGAATTTATATATATCTTACCATTGATCAGCAATAGAATGATATTTTCTGGAGGTCCAAAGTTACTTTTCTTTCAAATAACTGGTGACTAAATCTTCAATTTTTAAAAGTAAGGTATATAGTCCTTGAGCAACCATATCAAGTCCATAATTAGAAAAGTTGTTCAGTTATTTCAGTCACACATTTCTTCATTTTAATTAGTTGTAATATGCAAGCTCTAATGTGCCTTTTAGTATTTGAGAAGAAGTACTTCATTTTGAAACCTCTTTCTTAGAGGTTAATATAAAAGTTAAAATCCACGCCATCTTGTTATACATATGGTATCATAGAAATAGTATCTTGTAAAGCAGACAGGGTGGAAAATATTAAAATTATATTAATAAAATGCTATGAGAGGAGAAATAAAAAGATAAGGCTTTACCTTTAGTCTTTATCATTATACCCAGCAGCTGGGTCGAACTGAAATGATGTTGCCATCGCTGGATTTTTGAGTCCAGTGCGTCTGCCAATTCCGCCATGCTGGTACATATACATTCATGATAAACACTTAAAATACTTTGTCAATTTCAGTACGAGGCAAAAGTAGGTTCTAGATAATACCTTTTTGACAAATAGCAGGATTTTTTGATAGATTTTATTTGATGTTTTAGTTTTTAGATTGTATAATATGATAGTAGGACTACGTAAAGAAGTGTTTTATGAGTTTATTATTATATAATTTAATTTAACTAATCAAATAAAAATGTAGCAGTATAACAATAACCTTGTGTTTACAGGGATAGTCGATTGTAAAGATGTAGAAAAATAAGTGTTTTTAGTTGACAAATTAAAATATTTTTAATAGTATATTGTAAAAACGATAATATATGTAGTATAATATAGTAGTATATAGAATTATAAAAAATATTAATGTTATTTTTATATAAAGGAGTGTGAGTGCTGGTGGTAGTTACGTTGTTTACATCGCCTAGTTGTACTTTTGTAGAAAAAGCAAAAGCTTGGCTTTATAGAAAATGATATAGACTTTGTGGAAAGAAATATTTTTTTCAGAAGCTCTAACAACAGATGAAATTAAAGATATTTTATCTATCACAGAGCACGGAACAGAAGATATAATTTCTTTTTAGATCAAAAACGTTCCAAAAATTAAACTTGGATATTGAAAGTATGTCTATTCAGGAGTTATATAAAAGTTATTCAAGATAATCCAGGAATGCTTAGACGACCTATCATTGTTGATGATAAGAGATTATGTTGGGTATAATGAAGATGAAATAAGAAGATTCCTTCCAAAGGAAATAAGAGTAAATCAATTAAAACAAATAAAAATATGGTTAAGTAAGTACGCCCCTGATACTACTTTTACCGATTAATTTAAAGGTTGATATTAGGTAAAAGGGCTCAGCTCTAAAATTTAATGTTATATGAAAACTTATGAGATTGATATCTCAAAGCGCTTTATAAATAGCTGTAGATAGCTATCTTAGGGGTGATGACAAAATCGATTTCAAAATGAAAGAGGTCACTCATAACAGAAAAAAAGAAAGAGGTACTTAAAAAAGTTATTTATTACAGGAGAGATTCATTTCCTGGAATTAGTAGAGAAGAAGAGTTCATCGTTAGTATTTAAAGGACCTAATGAAGAAGAAATAAGCTGTAACTGAATCTGACGTTGAAAGTTTAGATGATTACGAAAATTGGAGAAGAGTATTCAATGTTCGTATATCCCTTCACGTAGTGGAAAATTATTCGCTACACCAAAACATACCAGAAGTAACTTATGGTGATTATGCATTTAGTAAAGTTGTAAAAGTGGAGGAAGATAGAGTAGGACTTGATATTGCCCTTCTCGTGAAATTCCACTTTGGGAGAAGACTTACCTAAGTTAAGAAGTGTTTGGCCAAAAGAAGGAGACGAGCTATTTATCACACTTCGTCGTGATTTCAGTGGGCAATTATTCGCTCGTTTAGCGACAGAAACTATCGTAGCATCTTTATATTCAAAAGCTACTAAGAGTATGAAGAACAAGGACATTGAAGCTTATCCTTATCGTTTAATGCGTGTAGGAACATTCTTACTAACAAAAGATGGTTATAAAGTTTTCGTTCATGAAAGCGAACGTGAAAAAGAACCACGTCTTGAGAGAAAGTGACACCACGTGTTATAGGAGCAAAGATAACGGAGAAATCAATGGTTCATTCTACCACGTGCTCACGAAAGAATGGATAGCGATGGTCAGGCAATAATGGACTATATCGAAAAATAACGGTTATTGCGAATTTACTGATAAATCAGATCCAGAAGAGATTAAAAGCAGTATTTGGAATGAGTAAAGGAAGCTTTAAACGTGCGGTAGGAAGACTGTTCAAGAATAAAGTTTAATTATGATTGAAGAAGACGGGATTATACAAACGTAAAGGAAGATAAAAACTATGAAAAATAAAATTAGATAAAAAATGCATTATTAGGTGGAATTGTTTTTAGAAAATGAGAGATATCAAGTAGTTCATATGAATCTGAAAACAGGGAACCAAACAGACTCATACAGTAATGATAAAAAAATATCTTATTACTAAACATCAGCGGAAAAATTACAGTTTCTTTTGAAGAAGAAGTAGAACCTGTAAAATGAATTTGAACTATTAGAAATTCCAGCAGGAGTAGAGCATGTGATTACATGTCTACAAGATGCACAGATTTTTTTGTAGTTAAAACTATAAATTACATACGGTGGCTTAAATGGTATTTCTTTTTAGGCCACTATTATTTTAGAAAATTGAATTGAGGAATATGATGGAAGTACAATTTTTAGGTACAGGAGCAGGGCTTCCTGCGAAGTTTAGAAATACACAGAGTTTTGTTTTTAATTTTATGCAAGAATTGAAAGAGTGTTGGATGTTTGATTGTGGAGAAGCAACACAGCACCAGATTTTAAGAACAAATATTAAACCGACAAAAATAACTAAAATTTTTATCAGCCATCTTCATGCAGATCATGTTCTTGGATTAATAGGCTTTTTATCATCTAGAAGTTTCCTTTTAGACACAAATGCTTCGGATGTTACTATATATGGACCAGTCGGGATTAAAGATTTTATAGAAAACAATATGATGTTCACACATTGTTCACTTTCTTATAGGGTAGAATATATTGAAATTTCTAGTGAACAGTGTATAATAGATAATAAAACTGTAGCTGTTTTTTTAGTTACCCATTAGCTCATAATATTGAATGTTTTGATATAAAATTTTATTCAAAAACAAAAAAGGGAGCTTGGATGCAAACAAACTGAAAGAATTGGGAATTATGCCAGGGCTGTTTTATAGAGAAAATTAAAAGAAGCAGATACTTTTGAATTTAATGGAACAGTGTATAATTCAAGAGAATTTTTATCTGAAGATAAACCTGAAAAAAAGAGATTTCGATTATACCAGATACTAGATACTTTGATGGTTTAGGGAGTTTGTTAAAAACAGTAACATTATTATTTCAGAGTGCACTTATTTACTTAAAGAAGATGCACATCATGCTAGAAAAAAATTATCACTTGAGTATCTTAGATATTGAGAAAAATGATAGCACAAAAGTAAGGTTGAGAATCTATTTCTAACACATATTAGTGCTAGGTATGATAGAAATATTGAAAAAGAGGCTATAGAATCATTACGTGATAAATGTAATATGAAGATTGCACATGATTTAGAAGAATATAGTTTGTAAAAATTTGGAGGAATTATGAAAATAGATTTAGAAGAAAAACTATTGAAATAGAAAAAAATTTTTAAAGGGAAAGTTTTAGATGTAGAAGTACATACTGTTACTTTGCCAAATGGAGAAACTTCAAAACGTGAACTGATAAATCATAGAGGTGCTGTAGCAATATTAGCTTTAACAAAAGATGATGAAGTCGTTCTTGTAGAACAATATAGAAAAGCGATAGAAGCAGTAACTTTAGAAATTCCAGCAGGGAAATTAGAACCAGGTGAAGATAACAAAAAATTATCTGCTATTAGAGAATTACGAGAAGAAACTGGATATGTAGTAGAAGAAGAAAGATTAGAAAAACTATGCGATGTTCACGTAGCGTTAGGGTATAGTTCTGAGTTAATCACACCCTACTATGTTGATAATTTAGAATATGCTGAGAAATAGATCCAGATGACTGATGAATTTATTAATTTAAGAAAATATAAAATCGAAGAAGCGTTCAAGCTTTTAGATGATAATGTTATAACTCGACAGTAAGACTGATGCTTGCATTAGCTTACTTAAAAATAGGAAAGGCGCGAAATAGTATATGAGTATTTATGATGAAATAATTAAAAATTATTCAAAAATCTTCACAAAGTTAACACCTCAAAGGGAAAAGATTGTAGAGATTTTAGTGAGAAATGAAGATAAACATCTTAGTGCAGAGGAACTATATTTTATTTCTAAAAGAAAAACACCAGATATTGGTATAGCTACTGTTTATAGAACTCTAGATATTTTTTTATGAATTAAAAGATATTTAGAGAAAATATCTTTCAGCAATGGTGTTTCTAAAATATCATTTAAGACAATCTGTAGATGATGAACTTCATCATCATTTAATATGTACTAACTGCAATAGCATCGAAAAAGTATCTAACCCAATATTTCAATAAACTTATTGAATATATGAAAAAAAGAGTACTTTTGAAGTGCAAGATAACCTCATTATCATTTTTATGGAACTTGCGCTAATTGTAAAAAAATAAAGGTGAAAAATTAATGTTTTTTGACAAATTAGAGAAGATATTATTACTTATCTCTAGTGTAGTTTATATTGCATATATCGGATTTGTTGGTAGTATGATCAACCTATTTCGAGAATATGCAGTGAAATGAATATTTAAGAAACAAGATTGTTGATCAGATTCGTGAACAAACACGTCTTACACAAGATAGTGCTAACGTATCAACGAAGGATATGCACTTTATCTTCCAAGTGATGGGACAACTAGCTTGGGTATATTTCGCACTTTTAATAGTTTTATTTTTTTACTATTATTATTTGTGATTTTTTAAAAAGGTATAAACCACAACGTAGTCGCATTTCTATTCTTAGTGTATAGTATCTTATTGTTAATCTTTTAGTTTAGGTATATTATTTATTAGTTGTTTAATATACTTCTTCTTAGGGATAAGAATAATATTAATAAGAAATTCAGAAAAATATAAGCGTGAAGCATAATTTCGAGGAATTCAGTTTCTTCGGAAATTTTTTTATCATTTTCTTTTAATGAACTTAAATAATTTGAATAATGAGATAGATAGTTGATATAACGAAAGCAACAAGTAGGGCAGTAGTTTGAATGATGACGTCCTTCTTAATTAAGAAGGGAAGATGGCGGTGCAAAACTCTGTCCGACTACTTGTTATGACATCTATTTTTATAGGTGTTTTTTATTCAATATAATAACAAAAATAATAAACATCATGTTATAATAAAACTATAAACAGTAAAATAGAAAATAAATAGGAGAGAAAAATGAACGTTAGAGAAAAACTTTTGAGACTATAACAAAAAGAAATAGCTGAAACTTGCGAAAAGTCGGTAGAAATTTGATGAAGTGAAATTAATAGCTGTGACTAAATATGTTACAGATGTTAGAGTAGAAGAAGCAATAGAAGTGGAATTACAGAATTTGCTGAAAAATCGTCCTCAGAATTATGTTGAGAGAAAAGTAAATATTCTGATAAGACTTGGCATTTAATAGGAAGCTTGCAAACTAGAAAAGTACGTGATGTTATTAACGAGGTTGACTACTTCCATGCTTTTAGATAGAGATAGCTTAGCTAAAGAAATTGAAAAACGTGCAGAAAAAAAGAAATCAATTGTTTCGTACAAGTTAATGTTTCTGGTGAAGAAAGTAAACGTGGATTAACAGCGGAAGAAACAGTAGATTTTATAAAATCATTAGAACAATATTCAAAAATTAAAGTTGTAGGTCTAATGACAATGGCACCTTTTGTTGATGATGAAGAAGTATTACGTAACTGTTTTTAGAAAAATTAAGACAAGTTCGTGATAAAGTAAAAGAACTTGAATTGTCATATGCACCATGTGAATTTTTATCGATGGGTATGAGTAATGATTATAAAATTGCAATCGAAGAAGGTGCAACTCATATACGAGTTGGTACTGCTTTGGTAGGTTGTGAATTAAAATAAAAATATGAGGAGGGGAGTATGCAAAAGAGTAATAAATGTAGGTGATTTAGTCGTTACGATTAAGTACAGAAGAAAATGAAAAACATTTATTTAAAAAGTCGAAAAACGCTGAGGTTGTAGTAGTGCCCCTCCAAGAACACCCTAATTATATTATAAAAGAAATTGATTCAAGAAAATATTGATGAAATCAAATTAAGAAGAAACAATATATTAACGAATGGACATACTGTGAAAAGTTATGCATCGGGAGAAAAAACACTTTGTTTTTGGTAAAGAATATACGCTAGAAGTAAAGATTGGTAAAAATTCTATATCTTTATGTGATGATAAACTTATCTTAAGTATTAAAGATGAAGATCAAGACAGAGAACAAATAGTTACAAGAGAACTTAGAAAAATTCTTTATGATATAGGGATTGAAGTTTATTGATAAACATGAAAAATTATGGATGTTCATGCTGAACAATTTAGAATTAAAAAGATGAAAACGCGTTGGGGAACATGTAACATTGAAGCGAAAAAGAATCTGGATAAACTATGAACTTGTAAAATATCCGATTGAATGTTTAGAACATATTATAGTTCATGAATTAACGCATCTATTAGAAACTAATCATACACCGAGATTCTATGCATTGTTAGAGAAATACTATCCTAACTATAAGAAAAATGATAAAGTTATAAAAAGAATTTAGTAAAAATATTAAATGGTAGATAGGAAAAAGGATTAGAAGTATTACAATTTTTGAAATTTAGTATTAAATTTTTGTAGTTTGAAATTTTTTTGAAACTATGTAAATCACTTTTGAAAACAATAATTTAGATGTGTAATTATTGACTTTTTACGCTATTTACTATATAATTAATCAAGAGTTTTTAGTATTTTTTTATACTAACATTTTTGATGATACTTAAAAGTATTTTTGGAGGAAAAAAATAAATGTCACAAATTTTAAATAAAGAAGATGGAAAAGTAGTTATCGCTTTTTTTCAGCAACAAAAGAAGAATTTGCGAAAGGATTAGACCAGCATTCAAAACGTGCAGTTAAACGTGTTAACGCACCTGGATTCAGAAAAGGTAAATTACCAAGAGCCGTATTCAACAAAAATGTACGGTGAAGAAGCATTATACCAAGATGCAGTTGATTATGTATTACCAAGAGCTTACACTAAAGCTATCGATGAATTAGAAGTTTCACCATTAGCTATGCCTGATATCGATGTTAAAGAAATCAGCAAAGAAGAAGGTGTTAAATTCGAAGCAGTTGTTACTGTTAAACCAAACGTTGAATTAGGTGAATACAAAAACCTTGGATTAGAAAAAGACTCAGTAGAAGTAACTGATGCTGATGTAGAAGAAAGATTAGATAGCTTATTAAGCCGTCAAGCTGAATGGCAAATCAAAGAAGGAGAATCTAAAAAAGGTGATATCGTAGTTATCGACTTTAAAGGATTCATCGGAGATGAAGCTTTCGAAGGTGGAGAAGCTAAAGGTTACGAATTAGAATTAGGATCAGGTTCATTCATCCCTGGATTCGAAGAACAATTAGAAGGAAAAGTTGCACCAGTTGACACAGTTGTTAACGTAACATTCCCAGAAAACTACCAAGTAGCTGACTTAGCTGGTAAAGAAGCTAAATTCGAAGTTACAGTTCACGACGTAAAAGAAAAAGTTTTACCAGAATTAACTGACGAATTCGTTAAAGAATTTACTAAAGAAGCAGCTTCAACAGTAGCTGAATACAAAGAAAAATTAAAAGAAGAAATTAAATTAGAAAAAGAAAACTTAGCAGAAAAATCTTATTCTGATAAAGTAATTTCTACAGCTGTAGAAAATGCAAAACTTTCTGTACCAGAAAAATTAGTAGAACAAGAAGTTGATTCTATGTTTGAACAATTCACTGGAAACTTATCTCGTCAAGGATTATCATTTGATTTATACCAACAATTCACTGGAAAAAGGTGAAGCTGAACTTAAAGCTGAAATGAAATCTGACGCAGAAAACAAAATCAAAACTTCATTCGTATTAGGTGAAATCGCTGAAGTAGAAAAAGTTGAAGTAACAGACGCTGATATCGATGCAGAAGTTAAAGAACTTGCTACTATGTACAACATGACTGAAGAAGGAATCAAACAACGTATTAGTGTTGAAGACTTACGTGGTGAGTTAGTAATCCAAAAAACTGTTGATTTCTTAAAAGCTAACAACTAATTTTAGCAAACCATCCTTAAGCATATAGAGTGTCTAACATTCTATATGCTTTTTTTAAAAGAAGATAGATTTAGGGAAAAGGAGTTGAGAATATGTCAAGAGGAAAAATATTAATATGTTCTTAATGGAAGGCGATGTAACGAGTTCTATTAAATGTACACTATCTAATTGGACAGGTATAATTTACAAAAATACCAAGAACAAAACTAAATTCAGAATTAATTAAACAGAGACAACATTTAAAGTTTAGTGGAATATATTTTTTAATAGGTAAAAAGTGATAAAGAGGATAAGAATCTTGTTTATGTCGGTCAAGCTGGGAATAGGAAAAATGGAGAGGCACTTTTATTAAGGTTATTGGAGCATACTAAAGATGCAAAGATGGATTTCTTTAATGAGGTAATAGTTTTAACGACGGATACTAATATCTTTGGGCCTACAGAATTGAATTATCTTGAAAATAAATTTGCAGAAAAAAATTAAATTTTGCAGATAGATATATATTGAAAAATCAAAAATGAACCGAATATAGGAAATGTTACAGAAGAAAAAGAATCTGAGTTAATTGAAATTCTTTTCTAATAGTGAAATGATAATAGGTACATTAGGACACAAATTATTCATTCCAACTTTTAAACAAAGATGCACTTGAAGAGGAAGTTGTAGAAGATAAAAGATCTATTATTTTTAAGTAGAAAAATTAGAAAAAGTAATCTTCAAATTGAAGGAAATGTAAAAAGAACAAATGAGGGATTTGTAGTTTTAAAAAGGAAGTATGATTTCTTTAGACGATTTAAAAACTATGCCTAAATTAATTAAAAATTACGTTATCAATTAGTTACGTCTGGAATAATAAAAGATGGAATTCTAAAAAGAAAATCAATTGTTTACAAGTGCTTCTTTATGCGGCAGCATTTGTATTAGGGACTAATGCTAATGGATTAACGCATTGGAAAACAAAAGATGGAAAGACTTTAAAGGAATTAGAAGGAAATTAAAGAGGTATGTCTAAGTATGAACGAATATATTAAAAGCCTAGAACAAGGATTTTTTTCTAATAAAAGAGTGGGTTCAAGGAAGAAGAGAAAAGAGCCTTAGCTGATTATAAAAATAATGATAGAGCTTATATTAAGAAGTTGGCTTTCTTATCCTATGAGTCAAAAGTATATCAAGTTAGAATGTATGGTGTATTTCTTTTCGGATATTTATCAGATGATAGTGATATCCTAACTTTTATGCGAGATAAAGTATCTAAAGATGATAATTGGAGAGTACAAGAGGTGCTTGCGAAAGCATTTGATGAATATTGTAAAAATAAAGGTTATGAAAATTCAATACCTGTAATAGACGAGTGGCTAAGTTCAGATAATCCAAATACTAGAAGGGCAGTCACAGAAGGATTACGAATATGGACTAGTAGACCATATTTTAAAGAAAATCCACAAGAAGCAATAAAAAGAATAGCACCATTAAAAGAAGATGCTAGTGAATATGTAAGAAAATCAGTAGGAAATGCACTAAGAGATATAAGTAGAAAATTTCCAGAATTAATAAAAGAAGAATTAAAAACTTGGAATTTAGAAACAAAAAGAAATAAAACAAGTCTACAAATTAGCGAGTAGGTTTGTAATGGAGTAAGTATAATGAGATAAAGTAGTAAAAGGACTGTACTCAAAAAGTTAGACAAAAATTTTTGTTCTTAGTCAAATTCGGTTAATTATAAAAGGTTACATTTCTAGATAAAAACTAGTTTCAAATTAAATTTCAGTATGTTTACTTTAACTGGAATTTACTTTGGGAATTAATGTAATAATTTTACTATATCAAATTAGATAAAAATTTTTGATTTAAATATAGATTTGTGTTAAAATTAAATTATAAAAGAGAGAGAGCCGTTTGCACTGATCTTTACTAATAATTTCTTAACTCACTACGTTCGTAGAAATTATAGTAGTCGTAGTATAAATTATTCGTAATATTTTTCTTCAGTCTTTGACTTTGAAAAATAAACGACTAACTTAAAAGACGGTGACTCTAATTAAGTATTATTAAAAAAATAATCATCTTAACTCGTCAAAGTATATAAAAAGATGGTTATTTTTTTATTGTCTTTTTAAGTGCTGAGATACATACACCCACTATAGTTACAATCAAAAGATTTACACCTATAATAGTTTGTATAATTTCATACGCAGACAACTTGCTACCCTTTCGTCCAGATTTTGTTACTTATGAGCATAGCATCATCTCCTACCATAGAAAAAGTAGCCACCATCTTTATAGGAAGCTTTATACTTCCTAACTTCTCTCCATCTCAGATTATATCAGAAAATGAAATAGGTTACAAAGAAAAATAAGAAGATTTAGAATATTAACTTTATAATATTTTACATTGTATTTATAGATTTTTATAATATAATGAAGTAATAAGAGATGTCTATCCTCCTCCCCGTTGTTATTTTTGGAGGTCGACATCTCTTTTTGTGTTACTATTTTATTTGACTCATAGTATAATGATAACAGATAAGAAGTCCCGCATTCCGTAGGAGCTCGATGATTTCTTATCTTTCTTTTTTTATTTCATCTGTTCACTTACAGTACTTACTTTTTCTAGAATTTCATCTAGACTGAAGTAGCCGCTTTTTTGAATAGATGGTCTTCCTTCAATATAAACTTCTACAGTTGGTGCTGAAAGAATACCACGTTGTGCAGCAATTTCCATATTTTCTTCTAATGAAACGTAGTATGCTGGAATATCTTTGTGATCTTCTTGCCACATAGTAATTCTATTTTTTTATTGAGTGACATGGCATACATGTGGCACTTCCGTATTGAATAATTGCTATGTCATTGTCATTGATAATTTTATTTAAGTCGTCGTTTTTGTGAAGTCAATCATATTTTATCTTCCTTTGTTATTTTTCGTAAGAAGCAGTGAAGTTTGCTATCTTTTTTTAATATGTGATATTATAGTTGTTTTAAAAGTTAATTACAACTATTATTAATTGTGTATATACATGGTGTAAAAATAGAATATTATAAAAATTTTCTGAAAACTATGTCAAGCAAAAAGGGAAAATGTCCCTAAATTATCAATTAAAAAAATAGCGAAGAAAAAAATCCTTAAAAAAATAAAAAAATATGTAGAGTTCTTCCGCGCTACTGCTTTGATAAGTTAAAGCGAATGATTAAAAAAAGGCAGTGCCTTGTTTTAATCATTCTTTTTGCCTGTATTAAAGGTTATCAAAAATCTCCTTTAGCTATCGAAGTATCAAGTTTAGATATATATTTCAAGAAAGAATTCTTTCTCCAAGGATGAGACATAGGTGGGATATATTTAGGTTTAGTTTCTTTTAAAAATAGGAACGTCAAACTCAATAGACTCAAGTTCATGATTTTTCTAAAACCCTAGTAGAAAAAAATATTATTTTCTATAGATACGTATAAATTCCCATCAAAAGCTTCAATAACTCTAATCTCAGTTTTAATAGGATAATATACAGCCTTACTGAGAGAATTAATAGGAATATATGATTTATTTTTTGTATTTGAAATGATATCCAGAATTAATTTTTCCTAATAGAATTCACACTCAAAAATTAAATTAGTGTCAATATTATCTATCGCTCGAACTTAGGTGTGTTATAATTAGGGATAGAGAAATGCGAATTAAACAAAGAGAGATAAGAAGCCAAAAAAATTATTCGCTCGATCTATGGTTTGAATATTTTCAAGCCTCAAAACAAAGGTACAAGACGAGATTGAAGTGTTCCAAAAGCACGTTCAACTCGTCCTTTTTTTCTGAGGAACACTAGAAGAAAAAGAGAAATACCTAATTGATGGCAAGCATAGCCAAACTGAGTAAAGGTATCATTTTTCAATTTTCTTGTTTTTTTAGAAGAAGTGTATTCAAAAAAATAGTTCTCTTATCAGTCCATAATTCATAAGGGATACCATAATTATTAAGGACTTGGTGCAAGACAGTATAGTAACCATTTAAAGTCTCCTGCTCATCAAAATAAGCACCAACAATCATACCAGTAGAATCATCAATAGCGATATGAAGAGAAGTCATTTTATCGCCAAACCAGTTATGAATACTAGCATCCATTTGAAGAAGTTCACCAAAATATTTTTTTCTAGGTCTACTAGGATGAACACTAGATAGATTAGAAATGGGTTCTACAACAGTTGAAGTAGTATTTTGATTGTGAGTAACCGAATTTTTTTGTTTAATTCTACGTTTCATTAAAGCTTTGGTTTTCTTAGTAGCTTTAGGAGAGATAATATCAGCATCAAATAAGATATTAGCGACAGAAGTACGACTAATATTAATATTTTTCTCATTATGAAGTATTTCACAAAAATGTAAGAAAGAAAAAAATCATAGTAAGTATCTTTTATACCAATAGATTATTTGATTTTTTTGATAGAATCAGGAATTTTATTACTAGGAGAGACACCAGTATTTTTATGAATAAAGCCAGAAGGACCTTCTGTCTCAGCTACTTTTATTAACCTATTAATTTGTCTTTCAGTGAGGTTAAGTAGAGCAGCAGCACGTTTTTTAGTTTTAACTCCATTTATAACATCTGTAATGACAAGGTATTTACTTTCTTGAATGTCATTTAATTTTTACATTATGTTGTTTTTGTGATAACATCTGTCATTTTTTTATTTCCTCCGAATATTATGATTTTTAGTATAATATTTTTTTATTATGTTGGGACATTTTTTTCCTTTTCTCTACTTAAGACATTATCACTTTTCATTCACAAATATTATAAAAATTTTCTGAAAACTATTGACAATAATTTCAAACCATGATATTATTTATACAACGTAAATAGATAAGTATTATAAAAAGAGGCCGCGATGACTAATTTAAAAGGTAGCATCGCCGAAGTGATTAAATTCACTGGGGTTATGTCGAATAGGCATAGCACTGTCATGTAGAAAATGCCCATTTTCTTCATGGTGAGCTTTTTATAATAAGGGCAAGAGGAATGGGATAGAATTATAAGCTAGACCACAAGGACCTTTTTGTTCTTGTAGTCTATTTTTATCAACTTATTTGAAGGAGAAAGTAATGAGATTATTTGATGGTATGACGGTAGAAAATGGTGAACTGAATATTTCAGGTGTTGGGGTGAGTGAGTTAAAGGCTCAATACGGGACACCACTTTATGTTTATGATGAGAATATGTTAGTGAACCAATGTAGAACTTTTTATTAATAATTTTAAAAGTTCAAAGTTCAATACAGAAGTTCTTTACGCATCGAAAGCTTTTTAGTTGTTTAGAAGTATTAAGAATTGCGAGTAGAGAAGGTTTAGGTAGATGTGGTTTCACTTAGAAATTATGCAGCATATAAAGCTGGATATGATATGAGAAGAGCTTATTTCCATGAGAATAATAAAACTCGTGAGGAACTACAATATGCATTAGAAGTTGGTGTAGGAACTATCGTCATAGATAATGACTATGAATATGAAATGATTAATGAAATCGTAAGAGAGAGTGGGAATACTGTAGATGTACTTCTAAGAATTAATACAGGTATCGATGCTCATACTCACGAATACATCAAAACTGCAAAAAGATGATCTGAAATTTGGTTATTCAGTATATGATGAACAATTTATGATTTAATTGCAGATATTAATAATCAAAGTAATCTTAACTTCGTAGGATTCCATTCGCATATCGGATCACAAATTTTTGAGAAAACTTCATTTTTCGAAGCTGTAAAAGTGGTTATGGAATTTACGAAAAAAGTTCAAGAAAGATTAGGTTTAACTATAAGTGTTCTTAATTTAGGTGGAGGATTCGGAGTTTATTATACTGAAGAAGATAGACCTTTTGAACTTGCAGAGTTTTTAAGAGAGTATATCGAAGTAGTGGAACTTGAAAGTGATAGTTTCAGCTTAGATTTAACTAGGTAGTCATTGAGTCCAGGTAGAAGTTTAACATGTAACGCAGGTAGCACATTATACAGTGTTGGTGGAGTTAAGAAAACTTTTGGTCGTCGAATATGTGTCTGTTGGATGGAGGTATGGCAGATAATCCTCGTTATGCATTATATAAAGCAAAATACGAGGCAATGTTAGCTAACAAAATGAATCATAGCAGATACAACTTATACAGTTGCTGGTAAGTGTTGTGAATCTGGAGATATGTTAGTAATGGATGCAAAATTACCTAAAGCTGAGCAAGGTGACTTACTATTAGTACTCATCGACAGGAGCTTATAACTACAGTATGAGTAGCAATTACAACAGATTACCAAAAATTGCCGGTTGTGTTGTAAAAAGATGGAACTAGTCGCCCTAGTAGTAAAAGGTGAGACTTTAGAAGATTTAATTAGACAAGATATTTAATTTAAAAACAAAATATATATTATTAAAAATATAAAAATATAATATAGATACAAGGAGAATAAGATTATGACAATTTTATACAGGAAGCGGAGTAGCAATAGTAACACCATTTTTGAGGATGGAAGTGTAGATTATGAAACATGGAGAGTTAATCGAATCTCAAATTGCTGAGGGAACTGATGCGATTATCGTAGCGGGAACTCACAGGTGAGAGTTCAACTATGCCTGATCGATGAGCAAGTAGCGGTAATTAAATTTGCTATTGATAGAGTAGCAGGACGTGTACCCATGTTATTGCAGGTAGTGGGGTTAACGATACAGCTCACCCACCTAGATTAAGCCAAGAAATTGAAAAATTAGGACCAGATGCATTATTAGTAGTAACACCATATTACATCAAAACTAGCAACAAGGCTCTAATTGAACACTTTGAAGCAATCGTGAATAGTGTAGATTTACCAATCGTACTTTACAAATGTACCGGGAAGAACTGGGCAAGTTATGGCGCCTGAGACTATTTTACACTTATCTCAGCACAAAAATATTGTGGCATATAAAGATGCTGTAGGGGACATAGCTCATACTTTAGCAGTTAGAAACTTAGTAGGTGATAAAATTGATATTTACTCAGGAAATGATGACATCAATGTACCGATTATTTTAGCTGGTGGTAAAGGAACAATTTCTGTTTTAGCTAACGTTTATCCAAAAGCTACGCACTTAATGTGTAAATATGCTTTAGAAAGACAAGTGGATAAAGCTTTCGCTCTTCAACTTAAATATTTAGACTTCATCCACATGTTATTTGCTGAACCAAACCCAATGCCAGTTAAAAAATGTGTAGAATTAATTGGAAAATCAGCTTGTCACTACCGTCTACCTATGACACACGTTGCACCAACTTTAGCGACAAAATTAGAGCAAGAGATTGCAAGACTTAATTCATTACAAGGAGAGTCATGAGAGTTTTATTAAGTGGTTATAATGGAACTATGGGACAAGTTCTAAAAAACTATATTCAAGACAGTACTGATTTAGAAATTGTTGCAGGCGTAGGCCGTGAATTATTAGAAGAAAAATTTCCTACTTATACTTCATATGAATCTTAGAAAAGGTGGCTGATGTGGATTATTGATTTTCTCATCATGCTGTGGACTGCTGAACTAGTGGAGTAGTTAAACGTACAACAAACGAAGGTTGTAGTATGAGCGACAACTGGTCATACTGCAGAAGAATTAATTAATCGATGAACTAGCGACTCATGTTGGAGAAGTTTACGCTGGGAATTACAGCTTAGGAGCAAACAAGGTCTTAGTAGAATTAGTGGAAAAAGGCTAGTGAGTTATTACTTAGGAGGCGATAGAGAAGTGTTGAAAACATCACAATAAAAAGTCGATGCACCCTAGTGGAACTGCAAAAATGTTAGGTGGATGAAGAAGATGTAGAAGATTGCTAATAGAGTCTCATGGTCGTCATGGAGATATGAAACGCCAAGAAAAAGAGATTGGGATTCACTCGGTTCGTAGAACCATAGTAGGTGAACATGAAGTGATTTTTGCTGGAGAAGATGAGGTAAATCGAGATTAAACATACAGCTTTAAGTACATGTCGGTAAAGGATCTGTTACAGCAGCACAGTGGCTTAACAATGTTGATGAACCTAGATTATATTCTATGAAAGATGTACTAGGTATAGAATAATAATGTCAGAAGCGACTCAAGTTATACTATAAGATGCTTTTATTGAGTCATCTTTTATGAAGTTTATAAAAATATTCCAGGTAGAGTGGTCTTTGCATACCACTTAAAAATAATACTATAATAAAAGTTAGTTTGACATATGTAAAAATTAGATATAAAATAGATCATATAGATAATAGGAGAAAGAAAATGAAATCAACAGAAGAGATTATTAAATTATAGCAACACTCCAAAAAGAAAACACCTGGTTAAAGTTTATGTTAATTTTAATGTTGATGTAGAATTTTCAGAAACTTTAGAAGTTTATGGTGAAGGAAACTCAAGAGTTATCTTTCGATGATTTTGCTGATTGGGTGAATTTTACGAAGCTAATAAAGCTGTGGTAGTAACCGTGCAGGAAAAATGATCGCCGTGATGTGGTGTGCCGATGATTGATTTAACTCAGTTTAACGCTCGTATCGAACCAGGATGCTCAATTCGTGAACATGTTAGTATTGGAGATAATGCGGTTATCATGATGGGTGCTGCTATACATCGGAGCTAAAAATTGGGCAAAACACTAGCGATCGATATGAATGCTATTTTAGGTGGACGCAGAAGTTGGAGAAAACTTCCGTTGGTGCCGATCCAAGGTCAGGTGTTATTGAACCAGCTAATGCTACACCAGTACGTGAGGTAACATGTTCTTATCGGAGCCAATGCTGTTATCTTTAGAAGTGTGCAAATCCGAGACAACGCCAAGGGTGCAGCTGAAGTGATAGACGAAAGATGGAAGCAGTGGAGACAGTAGTGGTGTTCCAGCACGAGTAATCAAAACACGTAGTGAAGTGCTGAAGAAAAAGTAGATATTATAGCAGAATTAAGAAACTATAATAAAAGTAGGAAGAGAAGATGAAAGTAATGAAAGAGAATTTACATCATGGCGTAGACATCTGCACCAAAATCCAGAGTTATTCTTTGGAAGACAAAACTAAAGAATTTATCGCTAGTGTCTTAAAAGAGTATGGTATAGAATATCAAGAAACTTTTGAGACAGGATTGGTGGTTATATTCAAGGCAAGTGTAGAAACTAAGGATGATTTTATTCAGAGCGGATATTGATGCATTGCCAATCCCAGAGGAGAAATGATGTTGATTTTAAATCAAATAACGATGGTGTGATGCATGCATGTGGTCATGATGGACATACTACTATGCTTTTTAGAAGTGTTAGAAGCGGCAGATTATTCAAAATAATGATACGAAGGTGAATATATTTTTGTATTTCAAACCAGCTGAAGAAACTTTGGTGAATTTACACTAATGATTTTGATCTCACCATATACATTTAGTGTTATGCCCCGTGCATATGAACCCAGATTATCCAGAAAGTCACATTATTTTCTAAAACCAAAAGAAATTATGGCTAGTGCAAATGAATACAGAATCTATATTAAAGGACGCAGCATATGTAGGCTTTAAAAATACATTGAATAGATGCGCTTAATGTGGCTACAATGTTTTTCCAAGAGATGTTAAACTTAATGCGTTGCATACAAAAAGCGCGTAATACTAATATTATTCATATCGGTAAAATGTGACGGTGGAGATGCTAGTGAATGTTGTTGGTGAGAATGCCTACCCTAGAAGGAACTATTAGAACATACAGAATGGAAAATCTGGCCGATAAAAGCTGCAATTGAAAATACGCGTGTAGGACTTGAACATCTCACTGAGCAAGTATTCGTGTTGACTTTGCTGAAGGTTATCCAGCGGTAAATTAATGATGAAGTTCTTATAAAGTAATTAAAAGTTATAGAAAAAGAAAAATATAGACTATATTGAGTTAGAAGAAGCTTATCTAAGGGGGAAGACTTCGTTCTTTAGTAGATTTGATTCCACAAAATTATAGTTTTAGGTTTAAGAAAATGAAGAGAAAAACTATGTCTCAGGATTACATACCCTAACTTTCAACTTCGATGAAAATATTAAAAGTGAATAAATATTATCTAGGTATATTGAGCCACTCATATCAAATAACTTTGTTGATTTTATTATAAAAAGGGATGGTCCCAAAGACCCAAATTTTAAAAAGTTTTATATGAAAACTCATAGATGATACAATTTATTGATATCTAAATTTCCTTTTATAAAAGTTTTTGGATATTCTAGACTTTGAGTGGAGGATTTGACAAAATCTATTTCTCCGAAATCACGATTTTGAGTCACTCCCTTTGTCTAAGAAAGGATTTTATGGCAACAATTGAGTTAAATTATAATAACATACGACAAAAATGCAACAAAGATTTAAAAAGAACAAGCACAGGATATAATAGCTGTAGTGAAGAAATAAATGCGCATAATTTAGATTTAAGAGAATGTGTAAAAAGTATACTCTAAAAAGTAGGAATAAATTACTTTGCAAAACGACAAAAAGAAGAAGAGTGTAGTAATAAGGGAAACATTAGAGATAGAGTTAATATTTTCTTCTAAATCCAACTTATGACTTTGATTTAGTTAGACAATTTACTATTGAGATAAATATTGCGGGTCTTGAATATTAAAAGAAAAATCTGGAAAATGTTAGAGACTTAACGCCGCAATTGAATTTGCGGGTAGTATGAGACGCAGGAGCAAGAATTCGAAGAAGTGCTAGAAATTATAAATTTCTCAAAGAAAACAAACCAAAGCCAAAAGGATTTGGTCTCATTTTCATTTGCTGATGAGTTTGATGGTTTTATGAAAAAGAAAAGAATTGGTATTGAAAAGTTCTGACGAAGCAATAAAAATATCATGATTTTGAAGTAGTTCACTGCAAAATAGTGCTTCACTTTTACGTGATGGTGCTTTTGAAAACAACAATCAAAGATTAGGATTATTCTTATGGAGCTATGCCTTATAATGTGAAGGAAAATCCAGTTACGCTTAAGGCTTTAGTTATTAAAAACCCAATTACTGTTTATGGTGAAATGATGAATAAGTAAACCTTGAATAAAGGTGAGTGCATAGGTATTCTAATTCATATATAGCTGATACTAATAAGAAGGTAGGGGTTGTTAATATAGGTTATGGTGATGGAATACGAGATAGACTAAAAAGGGAAAAACATGTTTAATCAATGGTAAAGAGAGAAATATTTATCGACGATGATGAGTCACTTTAGTAGTAGAAAGAGATGAAGAAAATTGTATCGGAGATAGTGTTTTATACTCAAGGATGATAAGCAACAACTCACGATTATACCTGGGTATTGGTCCAAATTCGTGCAACTGCAGCCTTAAATTATGATAGTTTAAAGGTGATATACCATTGTGGTAAACGGCGGCTACGATGTATGCGTCGTTCACTATAGGAAAAATTTTAAATGAATTTAAATTAAGTATATTAACTTAAATCTTTTAGAGATGCTATTTATCTGTTCTTCGGGAATTTTTAGCAATAGTTGCTCTGGAAATCCGCTGGGATAGAACGTTGTTTAATGATGATTACGTCAGATTTTAGCATATTCTTAACGATACCTTCCAGACACTCGATCCCATACATACGTTTGAATCCAGTTAAAACCAGAAGATCCACAAACTACAAGATCGATACCTTTTTCGTCAACAAATCTTCTACTAAGAACTATTTTAGGAATACCTTGTCTCAACGATACCGAATACTTAGTTAATCCATCTTCTTTAGCAGATTTTACATAGCTATCAACCAATTCCTTTTAGTACGTTTGTAGAATGAGTTGAAAATGTATGGCAATCTGATAAACCAGAAGTTGCGAGTCGCATCAATCAACAGACGCGATGTACAACTTGCATCCTCGTTTCTTTGAGCAATGGCTGGCATTTTAAAAAGTTCTCATTCAGCTTGTTTTGAACCGTCAACTGCGACCAAAATTTTAGAATATTTATTTTCCAGCGATCATAACCTCCGACTTCTATGTCTTTACTTATATTATATCATATTTACAAAAGTAAACGTTATTTTCACAGTATAAATATTTTTCATGAAATAAAGAAAAACCTATGAGTAGCGGTATATACAGCTTTAACTCCTCAGGTTTATGTTTTTGATTATTTTTATGAATATTGATTATACGTTTTCAGCTCAATAACAGTACATAAGTCTTTTTCGTTTGTGTTCTATTATCTATAGTTAGCCTATATTAATTCATAAGTTCCAGGTTTAGTGTTATCAACTTCACCTTCGATAATAAGATCATCTAAATAAGAATTCCTGCTTTACGAGCAATTACTCCATCTTTGTTAGTATCTACTTTCACCAACTTTTATTGTTGCATTTTCAGGATAATGAAGTAGAAAGTACGTTCGTCGACGTTCAAGACGTTTTCGTATTTTTCTTCGTCTTCTGCACTCATCTCGATCTCTAAGTTTTTCATCAACCAAAAGGCATTAGCTCAACTTCAGTATCAGCAATACAAATTCTGCTATTAACAAGTGTAAACGTCTGAGTTCTTCCAGGTCCACAATAAGATTGACATCCTATGATAAATCTCAGCATTTGGAGCTTTTTTAATCTTTGGGATTAGAGTTTTAAGATTAACACCAAGGCAATCATCACAATCTAAATGCATTATATCTTCAGTAACAATATTTTTTACCATTTCTGAGCCATATTATATCCTTTCATAATTTATTTGAGTTTGAAACTAGAATTTATTATATCACATAATTATAATAAATCAAATTTTTAAATATCATCTTTAAGACTAATTATTTTTAACCTTTTCTCACTAGAGTATTTAGAACAAATAATGTAATAAACTAATATAAATAGTGTATGATTATTGTAGTAATTAGACTTATGAAAAATTCTTCAGGAAACCATTTGTATTAAATTTGATTGTCAGGACTTAATCAAACCAAAAGATCGTTAGAAAATAGAAGTTGATGAAATTTTATCCAAAAATGATGTGAAATTATATGAAATACTACTGATAAAATGCCAATTACTATAATAAACGATAGTAGTATTTTGTTAAATGTTCTGAGATATAAAAAGTATTTTTTCTTGCAAAGAAATACTAATAATATGGTTGAAATAATGAATAATACAAAGAAGAATACCATAGTTTTGTAACTTACATTGTATAGTGTTCTCTACATCTTGCATATGAAGTATGTCTTTATCAGAATACCAATCAAGATTTAAATGTTGTTTTAAGTGATTGAGATAATCAAGTAAATTAGTAGTATTTTGGTTAGATCATCATATGTGGTTCCAATTTTAGGAGCTAAATTTTCTTTTGATAGAAATTTTATATAAAAATTTAAATTAAAACAATTGTAAAATATTATGGCTAGTATTCCACTAATAAATAGTGAAAATTTTCTATAACAATAAGGAACTGTATAATATATTTTCTCATTATTGCACCTCCAATAAACATTATAACACATAAATATAGTTGTAGAAATGAGGTTTGCTTTTAAATTTGGTTTACATATTTACACAAATTAACAAAAATATAAGGATTTATAAAAGTTTTTGAGTAAAAATATTTAATATTTATGTAAATTATGGTAAAATATACACATATAGTTATTTATTTTTGGGGAAATCATGAATAAGCTCAAGACTATTTAGAGTTAAGAGAAAAATAGAGAATAGGCAATATGGGTCTAACTCTCTTACCAAGTGAAATGAACTGCAAGAGAATATAATGTTTTAGGAAACTATAAGAAAAGCATTACTCTATTATTAGAAAAATGGTTATATTCACAAAATACAAGGGAAAGGATCATAGTGTTAGATGTTCACAGATTTAGATTACCTGTAACAGGAATTTTAAGTTTTAAAGAACGTCGCCAATTTCAAGATGTAGATGCAACCACTAAAGTGTTAGGTGAATGAAAGAAGGGATGCTCCAGATTTTTAGTAAGACTTGGTCTTGATAAACCAGATGAAAAGTTAATCTATTTAGCGCCAAAAGAATAGTGGATGGAGAAGCAGTAATATTAGACAGCATTATATTAGAAAAAGTACAACAGGGGACCTACCTACAAACCGTCGTAGAGGAATCATTATATGAATATCTCAGAAAAAGGATTTTAGAATTAAAATCTTTATGGGAATAAAGATTTTAAAATCGAACCTAGTTAATGAAGAAGATACTACATATTGATTTAAATGGTCATAAAACATATTGCAGTATTATGAAGTGATGTGTATACAGAAGGAACAGATTTCACATTATAGCAGAGAGTCGTCATAGAGTCGATAAATTCTATTTCTCGAATTTATGAGAAGAAAAAGGATAGAATACATTAATATGATTATAGAAGAAAACTTTAAACAGAGTAATTTTGTTTTGAAGTTTTTATCTATAATATTATAAAAAAATATTATAAAATGAAAGGTATTTTACAATAATATTTTAGTTTATAGATGCCTAAGTAAAGTAACAGATTTCAAAATATTAAATAAGTATAGAAATTTCCAAAAAGAATTGAGCCTTTTTATAGAAAAATAATCATTGAAAAATAATAAAACAAAGCGTATAATTGATATAAGTTCTTAAATTTCCGGGAAATATTCTCGGAAATATTTTTACGGGAGTGTGAGAAAATGAAGATAATTGTATTTTCATTAACTGGAAATTGCAAGAGATTTGTAGACATGTGTAAACCTAGAAGAGGACATGTTATTGACCTATTTGATATCGATTATGCAGTTGATTTCGATTATATTTTTAATAACCCCAACGATAGGTTTTGGACAAGTCCCCTGAAGGTAGCAGAGTTTTTAGAAACCAATCATAAGCACTTAAAAGGGTGGTAGGTAGTGAAATAAAAACTGGGGTAATAGATTTACAAAGCTTCAGAAACGATTAGCGAGAAGTATAACGCACCATTACTATGAAAAATAGAATTACACGGAAATACAAAAGACTTAATAAAAATTTAAAAATATATTTGAGAGTGTAAAGAATGGAGAAATTTAACTATATTGAACTAAATAATGAAGTAACAAAAAGAGGTGACAATGGATTTTTCAAATTAGAAAAGACATTGAGGCTATTGAAGAATTTTCGTGAAGTAGACTTTTCGAACTGTAAAATTTAGTTCAGAATGAAAAGACTTTAGATATCTAGTAGAAGAGAACTTCTACTATAATATCTTTGATAAATATATTGAAGATGAAATTCTAGAATGTTTAGAATTAGCTGCAAAACTCTAAATTTGAATTCAAAAAGTTACATGGCAGCAAGTAAATTTATAAAGATTATGTATTAAAAACAAATGATAAGAAACAATATTTAGAAAAACTCTAACTCAACACGTATTCATCGTTGCTATGTATTTAGCTGATGGAGATGTTGCTTTTGAGCTAAAGAGCTTTATGATTTCAATGCTTGAGCAAAGATTGACAAACCAGCGACACCAACTTTCCTGAACTCTGGAAGAAGTCGTCGGTGAGTTAGTATCATGTTTCTTATTAGAAGTAGGAGATTCACTTAACTCAATCAATTACATCGATTCAACGGCTAAACAACTTTCAAAAATTGTGGAGGGTTGCAATTAATCCTATCAAAACTCGTGCACGTGGTGAGAGTATCAAATGAATTAAAGGTTGTTAAAGGTGTTATTCCCCGAAGCTAAATCTTAGAACAAGGTCTTTGCATATGGGATCAATCTTGGACAACGTCCTGGAGCTGGAGCTGTTTACTTAAACATTTTCCACTATGACGTATTAGAATTTTTAGATACTCAAAAAGTTAATGCCGATGAAGAATTACGTCTTCCAAACGATTTCTTAGCAGTGCAAATGTACCATCATTATTTTTCGATTTAGCTCAGAGAACAAAGATTTCTACATGTTTGGACCACACCTATTTATGAAGAGTATGGATTAGTTCTGATGATATTGATATCGCTAGCTACTATGATGAATTTGCAGCGAACGAAAATATCATGAAACGTAAATTTGATGCTCGTGATATGCTTAACTTAATCGCACAAACTCAATTACAACTCAGGATACCCATACTTAATAAGTTTAAAGATAACGCGAATAAAAGATCACGTCACTTCGTGAAATTGGACAAGTTAAAAATGAGTAACTTATGTATCGAGATTTTCCAATTACAAGAAACTCAATAATTAAAGACTACGGTGAAGATGATATTATTAAACGTGATATTTCTTGTAACTTGGCTTCATTAAACATTGTAAATGTAATGGAAAAAGTAAAACTCAAAGAATCTATTTACTCTGGTATGGATGCATTAATATCTCGTAAGTAATTTACCAAGATTAAGAATGCACCTCGGGTGTAGTAAAAAGCTAATGATGAGTTCCACTCTGTTGGATTAGGAGCAATGAACTTAAATGGATACTTAGCTAAAAATTTAATCGCTTATGAGAGTGAAGAAGCAAAAGATTTCGCAAATGTATTCTTCATGATGATGAACTACTACACATTAGAACGTTCAATGCAAATTGCTAAAAAACGTAGAAACATTTGAAAAAGACTTTGAGAAATCAGATTACTACAATGGCCGATACTCACTAAATATATTGAAAATGACTACTACCAGTGACTGATAAAGTAAAAGAGTTATTCGAAGGAATTCACATTCCAACAAGAGAAGATCTGGAGAAGTCTAAAAATAGAGTAAAAGAAAATGGACTATATCACGCATATAGAATGGCGATTGCACCAACACAAAGTATTTCTTATGTTCAAAACTCAACATCAAGTGTATTACCTATTGTTGATAAAATTGAACGTAGAAGTTATGGAAATGCTGAAACATTCTATCCAATGCCATACTTAAGTCCAAAAACTCAATGGTTCTATAACTGCATTACTATCGACTCAAATGAAACTTATTGATTTAATGGCAGTTATTCAAGAACACGTAGACCAAGGTATTTTCTGTGATTTTATTTGTAAATTTGATATCACAAACAAGAGAGCTTGCTAGATATTATATTTATGCTCATCACAAAGGATTGAAATCACTATATTACACAAGAAATAAACTACTTTCTGTAGAAGAATGTACTTCATGTGCTATATAGAAAAGAGAGGAAAAATTACTAATTATGAAAGCTGTAAACTGGAATAAACAAGATGATTTAACATTTATGTATTGGCGTCAAAATATTGCTCAATTTTGGGTTGATACTGAGTTTAAAGTATCAAAAGATATTAAGAGCTGGAACGAAGATTTAAATGATAAAGAACGTGAAGCTTACAGTATTAGCTGGTTTTAACTGGTCTTGATACTCAACAAGGTGATAAAGGTATGCCTCTTGTATCTCTACATACTGAAGATATGAGAAAACAAGCTGTGTACAGCTTTATGGGAATGATGGAGCAAATTCACGCGAAAAGTTACTCAACAATCTTTACATCATTAATCTCCTTCACAAGAAACAGATTACTTATTAGACGAATGGGTTCCAAGTAATCCAGAGCTTCAATTCAAAGCGAAATTAATTGAAGATTATTACATGAAGTTATTTAAACCAGAAGTTCCGACTTATGACTTATATATGGCTCTGTAGCTTCAGTATTCTTAGAAAGTTATATTTTTCATAGTGGATTCTTCTATCCATTATATTTAGCTGGACAAGGTAAGTAACGACTTCTGGAGAAATCATCCGTAAGATTTTGTTAGATGAGACTATCCACGGGAGTTTCACAGATTTGATGCTCAAGAATTATTCAAAACTTTAACTCCAGAAGAGCAAGAGCGTGCTGAAAAAGAAATGCATAAATTATTATTAGATTTATATGAAAATGAATTAAAAATATACTAAAGATATTTACGACGAGATTGGTCTATATGAAGAGTCAAAGACTACGTAGAGTACAATGCTAACCGTGCTTTTAGCTAACTTAGGATACCCTGGATACTGGAAGATAAAGAATAATCCAATCATTGAAAAAATGCAATGACTAACACTAAAAACCATGACTTCTTCAGTGTTAAAGGTGATGGATATGTTGTAAGTATGAATGTTGAATCAATTGAAGATGAAGATTTCATTTTTGAATAGGTAAATGATATGAAAATACTATTAGTAAGACATGGGCGAAACAGACCACAACAAAAATAAATTAATTCAAGGTCATAGTGATATTGAATTGAATGAAACTGGAAGAAATCAGCAAGATTTGCAGGGCAAAAGTTAACGGAGTATGATATTGATTTTGCCTTTAGTAGTCCGTTAAAACGTGCTGTAGAGACAGCCAGACTTATGCTTGATAATTCTAACAATGAGGTTAATGTTAATAAAGAAATTACTGAAGATGCTCGTTTAATAGAGATTCTTCGGTGATTTCGAAGAGAGTACTTTTGAAGAATATTTTCTGCATTAGAAGCTCAAAAGTCGTTTAGAGTCTATAGAAAAAGATGAAGATGTTTATAAAAGAGCAAGTCTCATTCTTCAATGAAAAATATTTAAATCACAAAAGATGAAACAATTTTAGTTGTTTGTCTCGGTGCATTTATTCGTATATTTTTACGTACTTTAGGATTATATCCTGAATCTAATATGTTAATTAATAATACTGCATTAAATGTAGTACACTATGATGGACAAGAATTTATATTAGAGAAGTTTAATATATAAATATAAGTAGGAACGACTGAAAAATCGTGATTTTTAGGGAATTGATTTTATTTAGTTGTTCCTTTATTTTTAAAAGGAGATGGGAATATGCGCATAATTTTAGCGAGACACGGAGAGCAGATTATAATAAGAATAAAATGGTTCATAGCATACTGATATTCCTTTAAATGAAGAAGGAATTCGTCAAAGGTATTGCTGCAGGGATGAGAAGGCTAGTGATATTGATATAGCTTATAGTAGTGTTTTAGGTAGGGCATATGACACAAAAGATATATGCTAGATAATTCAAATAGTGAAGATACAAGAAATTATCAGTAATTAAAGATAAAAGATTAATAGAAAAATCATACGGAGAATATGAAGGTGTGTCTTTTGCTGAATATGGTACTGGTCTTAAGGCTGGAGAAACGAGAGGTATGGAATTAGATCTCAGATGCGGCAGATAGAGTAGAAGTATTCTTTAGAGAAAAATATGAGGAACACCCAGACAAAACCATGTTAGCAGTATGTCATGGTGGATTAATTCGTTCTTTCTTAACTCAAAAAGGTATTAAAGAGGTAGGACGTGGAGTAATAGTAAAATACTCAGAAGTTAGTGTTCTTGATTATGATGGAAACAAGTTCGAACTTATTGAGTTTAATAAATAATTTATAGATAATAGAGAAACGAAGATTTCTTTGATTCTAAGATTTTTAAGGCGCTTTCATTGACAAACAGTGTTAAATTCTTTATAATGTTAAGTAAAATAATATGAAACACATTGAAGAGATAAGTAGATTATAATTGATTCAAAACAGAGCTTCGGTTGGTGGAAGAGAAAGTAAGAAAAAGATATAATTGAAAATGGTCTCGGAGTAATAATTATCTAATAGGTAATTACGTAGGTGCGCGATATAGCATAACGATATGAACACGTATCGATAAAGGTGAATTAATATATTCACGAACATGGGTGGTAACACGATAGACTCGTCCCTATTACATAAGTTTGTAATAGTGGCGAGTTTTTTTATTTAAGAAAAAGAGTAGTTAAGGAGACGAACAATGCCAATATGTATACAAAATGAATTACCGGTAAAAAATAAGCTGTTAGAAGAGGGCGTAGTAGTAATAGAGGAAAATAGAGCGAAGAACCAAGATATTAGACCGTTAAGAATATTGATCTTAAATTTAATGCCGAAGAAAGAAGAAACTGAACGCCAATTATTGAGGCTTCTAGGAAATTCTCCACTTCAAATAACTGTTGAATTTTTACATACGACTAGTCATGTAGCGAAAAATACAGCTCAATCATACTTAGAGAAATTTTATAAAACATTTGATGAAGTAAAAGATAAGTATTATGATGGCCTTATTATTACGGGAGCACCAATTGAACATTTAGAATTTGAAGAAGTTAATTACTGGGGAGAACTGAAATAGAATTTTTGAATGGAGTAAAACCATGTGTTCTCGACTTTAAATATCTGTTGGACTGTACAAGCTAGCTTATATTATCATTATGGTGTAAAAAAGAGCAAGTTAATGATAAGATATTTGAGGGTTTTTGAACATGATGTATTAATTGAAAATCATACATTAACACGTGGATTTACAGATACTTTCTTAGCGCCGCATTCTAGACATACAAAAATAGAAGAGGAGAAACTTCCTACTATTTCTGAATTAGATATTCTTGCTAAATCAGAAGATGTTGGAACGCTTCTTGTTGCGACTAAAGATTTAAGAAAATATTTGTGACAGGGCATATTGAATATGATGCTGATACACTTCACAATGAGTATGTTCGTGATAAAAATAGTAACTTACCTATAGAAGTTCCAGTGAATTATTACCCAGGAAATGATGATACTAAGACTCCTAAAAATAGATGGAGAGGTGTGGCTTATTTATTTTATCATAACTGGTTAAACCAAGTTTATCAACAAACACCATATGATCTCAACTGAATTATCAAATAAGATAAAATAATAGACTTTACAGATATGCTTTTAAACATATTGTAAAGTCTATTTTTAGTTGTCTTTTTATCATCTTGTTTTGTTGAATTTTCTTCTTCAGTTAGACCTGAAATTGATTTTTTAAATGATGTGAACATTTTTCCTATTGATTCTCCAAGTTCAGGTAGACGTTTAGGACCGAAGATAATTAGAGCAGCTATAATAAGAACTATAACTCCAGGAGCTCCGATATCACGTAAAAATCCCATTATTTTTCACCTCTTTTGTTGTAAATATATTTGCTAATAACGATACTAATTTCATAAATTAAAATTAATGGTATTGACATAACGATATCACTGATAAAGTCAGCAGGTGTAATAACAACAGCTATTACTATTAGTATAAAATATGCATATCTTCTATTACGTGTTAAAAATGATGGTGTTAGAATACCTAGTGATGTTAAAAATGCTACAACAACAGGAAATTCAAAAAGTATTGCTATCGGAATCGTAGTATTAATTACAAACGATAGGTAATTTTGAGCTGTTAATTGTGTATTGAATAAGTCATCACCAATAGAAAGAAGCACATTTAAAATAGCAGGGTTACTAGAAAGAACCCGAAGATTAAACCCTACTGTGAAGCAAATGAATACCGCTGGTATATAAGCTAGTAATGCACGAGCTTCTTTTTCTTCTAAAGCAGGCTTTATAAATGCCCAAATTTGATAACAGATAAATGGTATCGAAAAGGTAAAGGCGCAAATACCTGCGAGTGTTAGATATATCCATAGTATATCATTAGGGTCCAAGAACAATCAATTTATTATTAAAATTACTAGTTAAAAAAATTTATAAATATCCGCTGACCACAATAAACTAACTATGAAAGAGACAATAAAAACACAAGGCTTAGTATTAGTCTCTTTTCGTAGTTCAGTCAGACGATCTACGGTAGAAATTTTTATCTCCATATTTCATCATTCGTTACCTATTTATTCTTAGATTTTTCATAAAATATACTAATTGCCACAACTACGATATAAATTAGTTGAGCTAGGACTACTTCGCAACTAGGATAAATCCCTCAAGATTTCAATAGTAGGTAGGTAGTTCATAATATGATTTGAAACAATATCAGTTATTTGTAGAGCGTGTATACTTACTCCAAGCATCTTGAAACCAAGAATATAGATTAACCAAGATAGCACTAGAAATACTTTACTGATAGGAAGTTTTCCTGAGGCTTTTACCATTATTATACCGATAATAATTAGTGCAACGATAGCAAGAGCTATTCCGATTAATAGGTTAGCTGTTGAAATTAATGGCATTATACCAGCGTAGAATAGTATAGTTTCTGCCCCTTCTCTAAATACAGCTAGGAAGCTAAGTGTGAACATAGATACGAAGCTTCCAGTTGAAAGTACTAGATTTAGTTTAGTATCCATGTATTTTTTCCATGCTTTAACTGAACTTTTGCTATGTAGCCAAATTCCGATACCTATCATCATTATTACTGCGAAGATACCAACAACACCTTCGATGATTTCACGGTTAGTACCAGATGATAGAGCAGGGAATGAGTATTTTAAGACTACAGCAGCTAGTATACTAGAAAGAATTCCAACTAGTGCCCCAGCGTATATCCAAATTAGTCCTTTTCTTTGTTTTGCTGCTTTTAATGCGCTGGCTAAAGAAAGAACGATAATAAGTGCCTCTACACCTTCACGAAGTAAAATCAGCATAGAATCTAATGCAGTATAGTTAGACTTCGTATCGATTTTAGAAAGCTCTGAAATCAAGTTTTTAAGTTGATCTTGGTATTTTTGTTCGCTACCTTTAACCATAATAATAGGAGTTTCACTCTCTACCTTAGTATATAACGAAGCGTTACGTGTACGAACTTCACCTTCGATTATAGGCCAAACTTCAATAAATTTCTTCATTTTTTGAGATCCTTGGGTATTGTTGCCATCTTTGAATGTTGAGTAACTTTCTTCAAGAAGTTTTTATACCTTGTTCAGTGTTTTTACATCTGAAGATTGTTCTAGTCTTTTTCCTGCTAAAAAGTCATCAAGGTAGTTTTTAAATCTGTTAAATACATTTTTGTAGTTTGATAGTCGTAAGGCTCAACTTCCATTGAACTGCGAAGAAATGACATTGTTGTCTCGATTTTACCGTAGTAGGCAGGTTCGAGTGTTCTTACAATACCTTCATTTCTAACCCAAGCAGCATTGTATTTTCACATACTCTGCTTTCATAGTTTCTACATTTTAGTATTAACAGCTTTTTCTAGTTTATCAAGAGCAGGGAAGAGTTTTGTTTTAAAAGCTTTCTTTTCTGCTTCTACATTTAGAGGGTTTTGTTCATTTTCAAAAGTAAGTAGGGCAGTTGATACATTTCTTTAGTCGATCTTCATTGATATCATTTGATTTTTAAAGTTTGCTTAACTTTTTCCAGCTCAGAATCTGAATTTTTGTAGATTCAAATTCTGTTTTAAATTCTTCTATTAATTTTTAGCTTTATCCTGCTCGTTGTTTTTTATCGCTGTATTTGCATCGGTAATTTTAATAAAAAGATTACTGTATGACTCTCTTTAGCTACAATAGTTTTTTAAATAAGGGGAACTAAAGCTAAAAAGTACGATAAAGGCTATCTTAGTCAAAAAGTTTTTAGCCAATATATTCACCCTCCTTGATTCCTCCAAAACATGCGAATAGTCCACCACCTATATGAGTAATGTATTCATTCATTTTATCTTCAGTCCCTAAGCTATTTTGAATTGTAATAAACTGTTTTGGATCTTTTTGGAAAGAAATAAATAGTAGACCTGAGTCAAACTGTCCTGTAGTTTCATTTATGCCGTCTGAATAAGAATACGATCGTCTAAGTAATTCAACACCCGGTTTGTGTGCTAAATGGACATGTAGTTACAGGTATTAAAGGTTTGCCATCTGGACCTTTTTTATCAAGGTCTATTGGTGCAAATTCATCAGTTTCACCAAATGGGGCACCACTTTCTTTATATCTTCCAAAAGTGTTTTCTTGTTCATTTAAATTGGTTCTATCCCATGTTTCAAGGTGCATTTGAATACGTCTGACAGCCATATAGCTTCCATCTTTCATCCAGTTGTTTTTGTCGCACCATACGATTTTGTCAAATTGCTCCTCTCTAGTGGCATTAGCAGTACCATCTTTAAAACCAAAAAGATTACGTGGTGTTTCAACACGATTACCGATTGCAGCGAAACCTGATTGGCTCCATTTCATAGTTACTGTAGAACGAGCTTTTCTAACTAAATTACGTATTGCATGGAAGCATACTTGCTCATCATCTGCACATGCTTTGCGATACAAACATCTCCACCTGTATATCTTTAAGCTGTTCTCTAGCAAATGGTGGTAGATCTTTAAATTCTTCAAGGTTTTCTGTTTTCTGGGTTCATAAGAAAACTTTGGACTAATCCCAAAAGTTAGAGTTAAGGTAGGGTTTAATCCCACTGTTTCTCCAGTATCTTTTGGAGGTAAATCAATGGTTTTAAGTGCATGTTCAACTAATCACCGTCTCATTAATTTTTCACTATATTTAGTCCATTCTTAAATGTTAATGACATCATCACGCTTAGTAGAGTGTAAATCATCACTACTAAATAAGCGCATTTTTGCATTAGAGTAGTAATTCCAGCTTGGTGTTTGCCGTAGAAACTAATCATCGCCGTCAGCAATAACTCTATTATTTTCGGCTTTGTTTGTGAAAATCCTCCAAGAGCAGAAGCTCCAACAACGGCTCCAGCTCCAGTCATTCCTGCTAGGAAATCACGTCTGTTATATCAATCCATTTTTACCAGATTTTTCCATATTACTTTAGCCTCTTCGTCTAAAAATACACCCATTTGTGAAAGTGGTTCACCTAATTTAGTTACTGCTTCAGAAAGTTCTTTTCATTTTCTTTAGTTAAGTCAGTATATAGTTTATAGTGTTTGTCATCAGTTTTGTATTTATCTATTGCTGTTAATTGTTGCGAATTTTTTCTACTAAATCACTTGCTAATTTACTATTCTTTTTCTCAATCAAAGGTTTAAAGATTTTGAAGATTTCTTCAGCACCTTCGATGTTAGCTTTGAAGTCGTAAAGGTCAGTGTGAGAGAAGACTTTTCTCTCACCTGTAATTTTTGTAGTTGCAACTTCGTTAAGTAAGTCAACAGCTCCAGTTACCATTAAGTCAGGAGTGACTTCACAGTAGCAACTTTTAGCTTTTAGTTCTTTGAAATGTCTTTTTACTAATCGATCTGCATATTCTTCAGCACCCTTTAGTAGTATTCCCACATAATCTATTCTATGGAATCCACGCCATCCGTCTTCAGTTTCTGTCTTCTAAGTAGTCAGCAAGACGGAAGTCGATATTTACATCTAATTCTCCGAAGCTTTCTGCAATTGGTTCTGAACGTCATATGCCATACGAATGACAGGGTATTGTTTTTAGCTTCTTCTAAAATTTCCAGCTTTTAATAGTTTCAGCAAAATTTTTCTGTATCTTTAAGTAGTGTATCTACTTGATTTTCACGAATTTTTGTAAAGTTCAGTAGCTTGTTTGTTGTTCTTTGTTCTTTGATGCATCAACTTGTGCTGATTTATTCTCTTCTTTTTATCAGATTTAGTAGCACATCCGCTGATTACGATAGTTCCAGCCATTAGTACTTAAAAATAATTTATCATTAATTTAAACTCACTTTCATAATTAATATTTGTTCTATTATAAATTATAATCATTATCAATTAGAAAGTAAAGTAATTAGAAAGAAATTTTAAAAATAAAAGTTTTATCATAAAAATATTTCTAAAGAAGTAAAAAGTTGAATAATTTTTATGTATCAGATTGAAAACTTTAATAAAGTAAATGTAGTAATTATATTTTTAAGAAATTATTTTGTTATATAATAACTGTATGAAAGCGTAAAAATAATTATATTGAAAGTTGAAAATGTTTGATGTATAATGAAAATAAGGTTTTTAGCAAGTGATAAGATAATAAGAACTCTAAAATTACTACTATTACATTACAAAATGTGCACAATTTAGGAATAACATGCTTTATGAAACAAAAGTTAAAATATATTTGCAACATCAAAAATGGTTTGATTTATTAGAGTTGCTTTAGTAATTAGTATAGCTATCGCATCTGATATTTAGCAACAAGATTGATAAATTCGTTGATTGGGGACCGTGACTGCACTTGTTCCATCTGATTTATTTCGTTATCAATGTTGGTATTTCTAAATGTTATCGACAAGATTCACAGGGAATTAAGTAAACTTGGAAACTATTTAGGTATTATTAATGTAGTGTTATCGGGAGTGATTGATTATATTTTAGGAAATAAGTGGCAATCATTAATATCCAGTGACATTTTAACTATTTAGGCGCAATCTATGTATGGAATAAGTCTACAGACAAACCAAATACAATCCCGAGTTTATCACTTAGGAAGAAAAATAATAGACAAAAAAACCAGAAATACCAAGGTGAAAAAGTCTATTATTTTTTATTTTTGTATTGTTGTAAACGGTTATCTGTGATATAATATAGATATGGCATTTATAAAAGTAACAAAAACAGAGAAGGCAAACAACACGTATATTTGGTAGAAGGATATCGAGAAGGAGATAAAGTAAAACAACGAATAATTCATACTTATGGAAGGCTAGATAAACTTGAACAAGAAGAATCGGGAATTTTAGAAAGATTAAAAAAAGAAGCTAAAGAGGGAAAATTTAACAAAGATAGATCATATTGAAATAACATATGATTTAAATGCTCCTATGAACGAACCAGACAAAATATATGGTTGGAAAAATAATAGATTCTATATTCAAAGAACTTAAGATCGATAAATTTTTAGAAAAGTATGAAGACAAAAAGAAGTGACAAAATATCAGATATCCTAAGACTACTAACTATACAAAGAATACTAAAACCAAACAGTAAAATCTCAACCTATAAAGCTCAAGAAGAACTTTACGGTAATTGGGATATTAGCTAAATAGTATATACAGAAGTTTAGATAAATTAGATAAAATAAAAAGAAGACTTACAAAGTTCACCTTCATAAAGAAATCTCAAAAATAACTAATAGAACTGCAAACTTAGTATTTTTATGATGTAACGAACTACTACTTTGAAACAGACAGTATAGAAAAATTACAGCACAAAGCTAAATACGATGAATTGTCACAAGAAAAGCTAGAAAAAGAAATGAGACGAAAAGGACCAAGTAAAGAACATCGTCCAGAACCAATTATACAGCTGGGGTTATTTATGGATACAAACGGAATACCGATAAGTTATAAATTATTCAAAAGGAAATCAAACAGATCCAATAACTTACCTACCAGCGATAGAAACAATAAAAAAACAATTCGGAATAGAAAGATTAATAGTAGTGGCGGATAAAGCTATGAATAGTTCAAAAATGTAAGTTATATGTCCGAAGGAAATGATGGATGGGTATTTTCACAAAAACATAGAGGAAAAAGAGGAGCACCTAAAGATATACAAAACTTCATATTAGAAGATAAAGACTGGGAAGTGAATGAAGAAATGACCTTCGCTAAGAAATCATTCATAAGAGAAAGAAAAATAGAAGGTAAGAAAGTAAAAAGAAAAGTATTAGTTACTTGGAATAAGAAATATGCCCAAAGAGAGCAAGCAAGACGAGAAGGCGCACTAGATTACGCAAAAAAATTAACACAACCCCAACTTTATAGAATGACAAGTAAAAAGGTGGAAAGAAATATTTAGAAGTAAGATTAGTAGATCCAAAAACAGGGAGAGATTCTACCTTACAAACCAACAATAACATTAGATGAAGACCAAATCAATTTTGATGCACAATTCGACGGGATAAAATGTAATAGTGACAAGTGAATTAACAATGTCAGATGAAGAGATAATATCAGCTATGGAGAGCTATCAGAAATAGAAGATTGTTTCAGAGTGACAAAAAGCCAATTAGAAACAAGACCGGTATATGTAAGAACTCCAGAGCATATACAGAGACATTTTCTAACATGTTTTTTTAGCGTTAATACATGTTAGATTATTACAGTATAAAACAACAAACAAATGAGTTCAGAGCGAATAATAAATGCGTTGAAAACAGCAAAGGCAACAAAATTAAATCAAGGATATTACAGATTACAAGAGAGTGAAGATATGAAATTATTAAATAAGTTACTAGGAATAAAATGGGAAAAAGGAATAGTAAAAACACGAAGAATTAAATAGGTATCCTTTATAATTCGTGTACAACAAATTCCCTCTGAATCAACCGCTATAAAACACTATTGTACCAAGTGTTCATAGCGGTTTTATGTTGTTTCTAAGTGATAAACTCGGGATTATATTTTAGGAAATAAGGCGGCAATCATTACATATCCAGTGACATTTTTAATCTATTTAGGCGCAATCTATGTATGGAATAAGTCTACAGACAAACCAAATACAATGTCTAGCAAAACTGTATACAGTATTAACAGCAATTGATGATCTTTCATTTGTATTTTCTTATGCAACAAATTACATTGGATATCACGGTAAGATGAGCACTCTTGCATACATCACTACAATCGCGTTTGCATTTTCATTAATGGGGAATGGGTTAAATACATTTAAGTTAACGACACAATGGCCGTTCTGGTTATTATAATTTTGTTCAACTTACAAAAGCAATAGTTCAAGGGAACTTCGCTAATGTTGGTAAATACATCTTCTACATTATCAACAGTGTTGGAGCACTATTTGTATGGAAAGATTCTGAGGAATAGTCTGAAAGAACCAATAGATATAGAATAAAAGATACAAGAGTCTGACGATTAGGTCAGGCTCTTGTTCTATATTTTATATTTCGACATACAATATTTGCCTCGTGTTTTATAAATAACCTCTTTTCGTTCGATTAGTATAGTAGCTTTTTCTGATAGTTCTTTGTTTTCTTTAATCTTACTAAGTAGCTCACGACTTGGATTCATAGCTACTGGATTACCTACACGTCTTAGCATGTTGTAATCACCATTTGTATCACCATATGCAAATGATCTCAGAAAGATCAATATTATATTCTTCAACTAATTTATCAATCATATTATTTTTACTATCAGCATCCCACATTGGAATTACTTCACCTGTAAATTTATCATTTTCCATGATGTATTTACTACCAATCGCAAGAAATGCATGATGTTTTTTACCCATTGCTTCAACAAGATAGTCAGGACTACCTGAGATAAAAATAATTAAATGGCCATTCTTTTTATGTTTTTCAATAATATTTCTAGTAAATTTATAAACACGATCAGCTTTAAGTTTCATTACTTGCTCTGTTGCAAAATCAATATTTTTTATGAAGACCTGTTATTGCTTTGAACGTAAGCTTCAGACACCCCTGAATAGATAGTTATCATAATCTTTCAAAAACGTTTATCCCAGTTGATGTATGAATCTTTAACACCATTTACCCAATATCTCTATCTACAACTTCGTATTTAATTAATTTTTTTAAAGTGCTCTGTCATTAAAGAATCCCTATATAGGGTTCCATCAATATCAAAAATGCTGCTATCTTTCATATTTTATCCTCCCAAAAAATCAATGTTTAATTAGGTTAGAAGGAGTGACTCAAAAATCGTAATTTCTTAAAAACAAGATTTTTGAGTCACTTCCTGCAGAAGTTTATTAGATATCTAAAAAGCTTTTTATAAAGCGAATTTAGATATTATATGAAACCACTGTGTCTATGAGTTCTCATATACACTTTGTTAAATTTTAGGTCTTTTGAATCACTCGCCTTTAAGTAATAGTTTTAAAATCCTGAAGCATCTACAGAGTCAATGTATTTTTTTAGCTCTGGTACAATATTAGAAATAGTTCCATCTTTGAATGGATTTTCTAGATTTGCTTTTAACTAATTCTAAGAATGGTTTAGTTCCACCTTGTTTACATAGGTGCAGGTATTCACCCATGCTTTTTCTCTATTTTCGTTAGCTTTTTTCCAGAATTGGAAGGCACAAACTTGAGCTAGAGTATAATCGATATAGTAGAATGGTACACTGAATAAGTGTCCTTGTCTATAGAAGAATAAACCTTCATCAAGTTCTGGAATTTCTTCGTAGTAACGTGATGGTAGGTATTTTCTTTCAACTTCTAACCATTTCATACGACGTTCTTGTGGTGTTAGTTCTGGATTTTCGTATACTTCGTGCTGGAACCATCGACAGTAACACCATAAGGTAAGAATTTAATAGCTGTAGTCATGTGGTAGTATTTGAACTTATCAGTATCTTCTTTAAGAAAAGGTTCATCCATGGCCATGTTAAAAATTCCATACTCATTGAGTGAATTTCACAAGCTTCAAATGTTGGCCAAACGTAATCTGGCATATGATTTCTACTTTGGAAAACTTGGAATGCATGTCCAGCTTCATGAGTTAAAACTGTAACATCGTGCGGAGTTTGGTTGAAGTTAGCGAAGATAAATGGTGCTTTGTAATCTGGAATAAATGTACAGTAACCACCACCAGCTTTTCCTGGTTTTGTATCTAAGTCTAATAGATTAGTTTTCAGTCATAAATGTAAAGAATTCATCTGTCTCAGGAGATAATTCTTTATACATTGTTTTAGCATAATCAACAAGTGTAGGACGGTCACCTTTTGGAGTAGGGGTTACCAGATTTGAATGTTACACCTCTATCGTGGAATGAAAGTTTTTAAGTCCCTAGACGATTAGCTTGTGCTTTTTAAGTTCTTCAACTACAGGAACAATCTCCTCAATTTGTTTTCTGTAGTTTGCTCGTCTTTTGCATTGTAGCCAGTTCTACGTAGATCGAAGGTAAGCAACTTCACGAAGTTATCAAACCAAGTTTTTCTGACAATACGAGTACGAACTTCGATCATACGGTCATATATGCTATCGTATTGTTCTAAGTTTTCTTTGAAGAATTTAGCAACAGCTTGACTTGCTAATAGACGAGTCTCACGGTTGGCATCTTGAGTATATTTAGCCATACCGCTTAGATTATGTACTCCACCATCAAATGGAATTTTAGCACTTGAAGTAAGTTTAGTATATTCAAGGCAGTTTATTTTCTTCTTTAAGTCTTCGGATAATTTCATCATGCTAAATACTTTTAAGAGAAGATTCAATTAGGTTAAAGTAGTGTTCCCCAATTTCTAAGTTCTTCTCAAATTTGAGAATCGAACATTGCTTTGTCGAATTTGCTAAGAAGAGAAGTCAACTCAGGATTGAAGTCATCCCAAAAATCTCTTTCAGCTTCATAAAATTTATCAGTGTCGATTGTTGCACGAATTGCTACTCAATTGAGCTAATGTTTCAACGCTATTACGAAGTTTGTTGTATTCGTTAAAAATTTCTACAGTTTCTTCAATACTATTTTGCCGAATTTAATTTTTCTATTAATGTTTCTAATTGTTTTTATTCGATCAGTATCTGGTCTAGTATATTGGTAATTTTTCAAAAGTCATAATACACCTCCCAAAAATCTTATTTATAGAAATTATCAATACTATTATGATATCATGAAATATAGAAAAATACAAAAATAAAATTCAGAAAATTTTGAAACAAAGATTGAAAATTACACTAATATGTTTTGTAAAATAGAATTTTTAAAAACTGTCGGGTAGGAAACTTTGACATTCTGAGCTATTTGTGAAAATAATAAAATAAGGGTATAAGACTCGAGAGGAATAACTTAGAAATAAAGGAGATTGATAACAACTAAAGATATAATTATTTGATCCACATGCAACACTTAGAGAACGTGCTGAAGAAGTAAAAAGTCCGATTTCAGACGAAGATAAAGCTGTTTTACGTGGATTATTAGAATATGTTATTGCTTCTCAAGATGATGAGAAAGCAGAAAGATTAGGATTAAAACCAGGGATAGGATTACGGCACCGCAAATTAACGTTTCAAAAAGAAACGATCGCAGTGCACATTCCTGATGAGGAGTTCTCAGAAGATACAGTTTCTATGCATTGTATAATCCAAAAATAATCTCAAATTCAGCTGCAAAATGTTACTTAGCTGGTGGAGAAGGATGTTTATCTGTAGATAAAGAAATTAAAGGGTATGTTCCTCGTTATTCAAAAATTAAAGTAGTTGGTTATAATGAAAATGATGAGAAAGTTACTTTAACTTTAACTGATTTACCAGCAATTTGTTTCCAACACGAAATTGATCACTTAAATGGAGTCATGTTCTACGATCATATTAATAAAGAAAATCCATTTGATGTACCAGCTGAATACGAAAAATTATAATTTAATATAGAAAAAATACACGTAAGACAGATAAAAATGTCTTGGTGTATTTAGTTATAATACTTTTTCTTTTCATATTGTAATGTAGATAAGCATCGATAAAAATCGATTATATCACCATCCATTACCTTGTTCACTGTAGA